>VOFI01001344.1_pt1 | contig 22000 bp, 33 predicted proteins | sample 5384131 | NCBI WGS metagenome assembly VOFI01 (sample SAMN12384728, study PRJNA508395) | human gut metagenome | isolation source: healthy gut H | host: Homo sapiens | reverse complement strand
GCTCGGACAAACGCTTCTCTTTTACGGGACAGAATTTTTTTCTGTTCTTCCACCACAAGGGATACGGCCTCGGCCACTTTCGCTTCATAAAATAGTCCTGCGGCAATCCCATCCCCACGGTAGACCTTTACCTCATGGAGCAGCTTTGCCATAGCCGGGAAGTCTGTGGTCTGATCAACCTGCCGGAAAGCTGCAAGTGGGCTGATATAGTCCCCCGGATATTGTTTTTGCAAATAATCCTCATAGTATGCAGGCATGACTTCGATACCAATAGACCGGATGGGGATTTTTTATGGATGATTGCCTTGTATGGCTTATAGCCACCAATAAAGGCTTTGATACATCCGGCAGACATCCGCCGGTAAGGATTTAATTCTTCGCCGGAGATGGATTCATACTGAGTAATACTCAGAGCTTCCGGCAAATGAAATTCCATGAAGAAATCCTCATGGAAATAAAAAATCATGGATTTTAATGTCGTACAGATCTTTCTTCGCATAGACCCAGTAAAAGCCTTCTCCAAATTCAGGCGATAACTGCCAGCATTGTCCGGCAGAATTGAAGTGGTTATTGCTATCTACCGATAAAATGGTTATCTGTTAAAAGCGGCTCATAGTAATCCGCAATAATGTTATTGTTCAAATGACGGCCTCCTTTGCAACGATTGGACGGAGTTTTGCAACGAAAAAGACGAATGTGTCTGTAATGTATTGCAGCCCGCCCGTAAAGTTAGTATGATATAGACCGCGGTTAGTGACGACTAATCATAATATAACAGATTTCAGACGGTAGGTCAACCGTTCTTGAAAGCAGGAGGAAAAAAATATGAGTAATCAAGTAAATGCAAAGGCAGGATTGTCTGTCAAGGACTTAGTAACAACGGGAATTTTTACTGCGCTTCTGTTCGTATTCATCATGGTAGGAGGCGTCTTTTTTTGCTACCAACCCGGTGCTGACCTTTTTCATGCCCGCCGGGAGTGCTTTGCTTGCCGGACCAATTTATCTGCTGATGATCGCAAAAGTACATAAACGCTGGAGTGTCACGATCATGGGCGTTATCATGGCCATCATCTGGTTTGTCACTGGTATGCACTGGGCGTTTGCGTTGGGCTATCTCATTATGGCTGTCGTAGCTGATTTTGTTGCCGGTACAAAGCAGTACAAAAGCAAGAAGATCAACAGTCTGTCCTATATCCTTTTCTCCCTGGGCGGAACAGGGTCGTACCTTGTTTTCTTCGCTGATCCCCAGGGGTGGGCGCAGACCATGTTGGGAAATGGAACTGAGCAAAGCTATATCGACACCATGCAGACGACCGCAAATGCAGGAATCTTTATCGCAATGTTTGTCGCTCTCCTTGTAACAGCTTCTATCAGTGCATTTGTGGGTTGCAAAAGGTTGAAGAAGCAGTTCGAAAAAGCGGGTATTACAGCATGATGGGTAACACCGTACAGAAAGGGCTTTGGCTTGACCCGCGGGCCAAGCTCTTTCTTATTTTGATGTTTGTACTGAGTTCCATGTTCGCACCTTCTCTTACCTATCAGTTTGCGCTTGTCCTGCTGATTGCTGTATTAGGAGTGCTTTGTGGAAAGTGGAAATATGCCGTAAAAGGGGTATGCTTTTTATGCGGTAGTCTGTGTACTGACAGTCTGGATCATGGCGGCTATGACGGGGACGCTGCGAACCATGTTTGTTGCGTTCCTTGGGCTATTTCACAAGGTTTACGCCTGCGGGATGCTGGCAGGGATAGTCTTGTCTACAACAAAGGTCAGCGAATTTTTATCCGCCATGAACCGAATCCATGCCCCGAAAAAATTTGTCATCACATTTGCGGTCATGCTGCGCTATATTCCAACCGTCCAGGAGGACTGGCATTTTATCAAGGACGCCATGCGGATGCGGGATGTATCGCCCTCCCTGGGCGGATTCCTTTCCCATCCGGGAATGACAGTAGAGTGTATTTATGTTCCGTTGCTGATGATGGCCTCCAAGGCAGCGGACGAGAGCTTTCTATCGCTTCTGTTACCCGCGGGATTGAGAATCCCAATCACCGGACCTGTCTTGTCCAGATAAAATGCGGGATTGCAGACTGGACGGCGATGTTGATTGCGGTTGCTTTCTTTATTTTTGAATTATGTAAGCGGGGAGGTGTGATCGGGTGATTGAGTTTGAAAATGTATCATTTTCTTATGAGGGACAGGAGCATGACAGTCTGCATGGAATCAGCCTGAAAATTGCAGACGGGGGAATGTGTCTTGTTCTGTGGCCGCAGCGGGTGCGGAAAAACAACGGTCACAAGGCTGGTCAACGGCCTGATCCCACAATTTTACCAGGGAGAACTTCAGGGGCGCGTGCTAGTGGACGGACAGGAAATCAGTGACCTACCCATGTATCAGATCGCTGCAAAGGTGGGGTCTGTGTTTCAAAATCCCCGGACACAGTTTTTTCAATGTGGATACGGACAGTGAGATTGCCTTTGGAATTGAAAATGAAGCCAGGCCGGTAAAGGAACTGGAGGAACGGGTAGAACAGACAACAAAAGATTTGCATATTGAAAAGCTACGGAACCGAAATATTTTTTGAACTGTCGGGCGGGGGAAAAACAGAAAATCGCGTTTGCGTCGGTCTATGCCATGAACCCGGAAATCTATTTGCTGGACGAACCATCCTCAAATCTGGACATGGCTTCCATCCAGGAATTGAAAGAACATCTGCGGCTGATAAAGAGCCAGGGCAAAACCATTTTGATTGCGGAACACAGGCTCTATTATCTGATGGAGCTGGCAGACCACATTGTTTATCTGGAAGATGGGGAAATAGCAAGGATTTTTTACGCCAGAGGAATTTCTCCGTTTGACGGAAAACGAACGGGAACACATGGGGCTGCGGGCAGTTGACCTGACAAGGGTTCTTCCTCCAGCCACCCATCCTACGGTTCTTCCTCCTACATTAGCAATCCGTGATGTTAAGCTGCGTTATAAAAAGAGGACGATTCTACACCAAATTGCTCTTTCTGTCGCAAAGGGAGAAGTCATTGGGGTTGTCGGTCATAATGGAGCCGGAAAAACCACGTTTTCCCGTGCTCTGTGCGGGCTTCATAAAGACTGTGAAGGTGAGTTCCTTTGGAATGGTCAGCCGCTAGAACACAAGTTGAGGCTGAAACGCTCCTACATGGTGATGCAGGATGTGAACTACGAATTATTTGCAGAAAGTGTGGAGGCAGAATGTTCCTTCGGAATTCGAAACCCGGATCAGGATTTAGTAGAAACAACCATGGCGGAACTGGGGCTTACAACCTACCGGGAGCGCCACCCCAACACGCTGTCCGGCGGGCAGAAGCAGCGGGTGGCCGTAGCGGTCAGCATGATCTGCGGAAAAGACCTGCTGGTGTTTGACGAGCCTACCAGCGGACTGGACTTTGACAGCATGACCCAGGTGGCGGGGCTGATCCGGCGGCTGTCTGAGCTGGGAAAGGTCATTTTCATTGTCACCCATGATTTTGAATTTGTCTGCCGTACCTGCTCCCGTGTCCTGCATTTTGATGAAGGGGAAATGCCGGATGACATCCCTGTTGTGATGGATTTCCTCCCAAAGATCCGGGAACTGTTCTCTGTTTCAGGGGGAAAGGAGATGTGAAGTGATGAAACAGAAAAGGAAAACAGGATTACATTGCTGCTTCAATGGGCTGGTGAGCAGAAAATCTGGCTGCTACTGGCAATTCTGCTGGCTATGGCAAGCGGCCTATGCATCATTGTTCCGTATATTGGGATTTACCGTGTGATGGATGCCGCCTTTCCAGCATATCTGCACAAACGAGCTTGTCGTACAGACGATCATGATGATTGCCGTTTCTGTGGTTCTGCGCTTTGTTTTATTTGGGTGTTCCGGCGTGGCTGCTCATAAAGGTGCTTATGGCGCTTTGTTCAAGGTACGCTGCATGGTAGCGGAGCATCTGGCAAAAGTTCCTCTTGGTACGCTGAATGAGAGGCGGACCGGGGATATCAAAACAGTACTGAATGAAGATATTGAAAAATTAGAGTTGTTCCTGGCTCATAACCTTCCAGACCTTGTGTGCTATATGGTAGGGCCGGTAGCGATTTTTTATCTATTTAATGACAGTAAATATCCCATTGGCACTGGTTTCCCTGTTGCCGTTGATTCTGGCCGTTGTGGTAATGGGGGTTATGTTTCGGAATACGGACGATTTGATGAACCGGGCGAACCGATCTATTACAACGCTCAATTCCGTTATGATCGAGTATATCAGCGGTATGAAACTGATTAAAGCGTACAACATGGGGAGCAAGTCGTTTCAAAAGTTCTCCTCCGCCATTCACGAGGAAAACGCCATGTGGAATGAGACCTCCCGGAGAATGGGACCTCCTTACGCAACTTTTGTGGTTCTGATCGAATGTGGGATGCTGCTGATGGTTCCCTTGGGCGGGATGTTTTTCCTGAAAGGCTCCCTGACGGCCAGTGCTTTTTTGCTGTTCGTCTATGTCGGCTCCATGTATCTGACAGAGATTCGGCCTTTGCAGGAGTTGGGGACAAACTTTGCGAATGTCCTGGGCGCCATTACCAAAACAAAAGAAATATTGGATGTTCCTGTTTATGAAGGCGGAAAGGACTTCCCGAAAAACCATGAGATTGAACTTAAGAATGTACGTTTTCCTACGATGGGAAAACGGATGTCCTGCAAGGCGTCAACCTCAAGATCAGGGATGGGGAACGCATGGCACTTGGTGGGACAGTCCGGCGCGGGCAAGAGTACCGTGATTGAACTGATCTCCCGGTTTTATGATGTGCAGGGGGAGGTGCTGATCGGCGGGATCAACGTGAATGAACTGAACTACGATACCATCCTGAAGAATATTGCCATTGTATTTCAAAAGACTTTCCTCACCCGCGACAGTGTACTGGAGAACATCCGCATGGGTTCAGACGCCAGCCTGGAGGAAGTACGGGCTGCCGCCAGGGAGGCGCAGATCGATGACTTCATCATGTCTCTGCCGGATGGCTACGATACCAAGGTAGGGAGCTTCGGCTCCCGGTTTTCAGGCGGAGAGAAGCAGCGGATCGCCATTGCCCGCGCCATTTTGAAAAATGCCCCGATCCTGATTTTAGATGAGGCCACCAGCGCCTCTGACCCGGAAAACCAGATGGAGATTGACAGGGCCATCCAAAATCTTTGTAAAAGGCAAGACCGTCATTGTGGTTGCCCACCGCCTGAGCGCCCTGAAGATGTGCGACCGTGTGGCTGTGGTAGAGAACCATACAATTACCAATGTCGGCACCCATGAGGAAGTACGGAAAGAGAAACGCTTACTATCAGAAAGCATGGGAGGACTACGAAACAGCTCGGGGAATTACTTATCAACTGGAAGGAGGCGGGCAGAATGAATCCGAATAACGTATGGAAAAGAACAGGGAGTTTTATATTGGCGTTGCCGGGACGGTTCTGGAGGGGTTGCTCTCTGGCAGTTTGTTCATGCTGCTTTATTCCGTCATGCGGTTTTTATGGGATGGTCAGTTTGACATGAATCGTATACTGGTACTAACGGGTATTATCGCTGTCATCTTCCTGTTCCGCATTTTGATATACAGCTATGGCTATACCAAAGCACAGATCGGCGGTGCCAGAGTCAGTAAAAATATCCGCCTGTTTATGGGGGATCATCTCAAGCGTATCCCCCTGTCCCGGTTTACGAGGGGCAGACTGGCGACTACATTAATACCATCACCAGCGATGTCAATAACTATGAAAAAAATTCTGACGCATAAGATTGGGGACATTGCAAAGAATTTTGCCTTGTCGCTGATGCTGATCGTTTTTGTGATGACGATTTACTTTCCTGCCGGATTGATTCTACTGACTGCTGACTTGCTTTTGATTCCCGGATTATGGCTTTCCTTCCGGCAGGTAGCGAAATATGGAAAAGAGAAGAATGACATCTGTGCGGAGAATGTCAGCAGCATCGTGGAGTATGTATCCGGCATCCAGACCTTCCGGGCTTATGGCGTGGGCGGCTTGAAAAACAAAACCGTGATCCATGCCATGCAGGAGTTTAGCAGGATCAGCTTTGTGTATGAAGCAAAGGTTCTCCCGATTGGTGCGGGATTCGGTATTTTGAGCTGGCTGTCCTGTCCGGTTGTGATCTGGACGGTCTATGGCCCTGGGCAGCCGGAACTTTAGATACCGTGTCCTATCTTTTGATCTGTATGCTGCCTTTGTTCTGTGCAAAGCTGGCAAACTCTATTTTTGTAGACCTGACAAGTTATAAGAACCTGATGATTTCCAAAAACAAAATCCTGGGTGTGATGAACGAACCGGAAGAAACCGGCAGCATGAAGTCGTTGCAGGCAGCCTCCCATGAGATTGTCTTTGACCATGTGGACTTTGCCTATGTTCCCGGAGAGCCGGTGCTGAAGCAGGCGTCCTTTACGGTGCCGGATCAGAAGCTGACCGCCATTGTGGGCGATTCCGGCTCCGGAAAATCCACCATCCTGAATTTGATTGCAAAATATTATGAAGTATCTGGCGGCACGATTTCCATAGGGGGCAGACCGATCAATCATGTAGCTGCGGAACGGGTATTAGACCAGATCTCTATGGTAGATCAGGATGTGTTCCTCTTTGATGATACAGTGCGGGAGAATATCCGCTATGCCCGCCCGGATGCTACGGACGCAGAAATTAAAGCGGCCTGCCGGGAGGCCAACTGTGACGGATTTATCCGCAGGATGGAGAAAGGTTATGATACGCCGATTGGGGAAAATGGTAATCTCCTGTCTGGCGGTGAACGTCAGCGCCTTTCCATAGCACGTGCCATTTTGAAAAACAGCCCAATCCTGCTGCTTGACGAGGCAACGGCCTCCCTAGACATTGAGAATGAGCTGGCGGTAAAACAGGCGATTGCAAACCTGCTGAAAGAGAAAAACCGTGGTGATGATCGCCCACACCCTGTCCATCGTAAAAAAATGCCGATCAGATTCTGGTGGTTTCCGATGGTCGGATCACCGAAGCTGGTACGCACAAAGAATTGTTAGCAAAGGACGGAAAGTACGCTGCCATGTGGAATGCAGAACAGCAGCTTTCGCATTTTCGATATGAACAGGTTCACAAATCTTGATGCTAACGGAAATATTCGCTGGAATAAAATAGAGTAAGCGATGAATAACCACCCGTGTACGACTTCCAGGAGACCTCAGATAGGAAGGTCCCCTCGATTTTCCGGCAGTATTTTTTTTCTGTATCTGTTATTCCTGAACAATTTTCCTTTATGAATTCACTCCATGGCAGCAGCTGTTTTATGCCTGCGGGCTCATTTTTATAGTCCGGCATATACAGCAAGAGTGTATAGAGATATTGATAAATGTTCAGGTTGTTTGCCTTGGCTGTTTCAATCAGGCTCATGACGATTGCGCTTGCATTTGCACCGTCAACTGTATCATGAAACAGAAAGTTTTTCCTCGCTGTTGCGTAAGACTTTGCCCTCCGTTCCGCTGCATTATTAGAGATCTCGCATCTTCCATCCAGTAGATAATTCATAAGGGTCTCTTTATGATTAAAGGCATAGTTTACCGCTTTTTCAAGTTTGCTTCCGCCTGTCGGATTCAGGCTTCCCAGCCATGACCAGAATTCATTCCATATTTCCGGTTCCTTTTCCTGGCGTTTCTGTTTTCGTTCCTCTGCAGGCAGTTCCTTATAGCAGCGTTCCAGGAAAAACAGACGGTTGCAGAAAGCTACTCCTTTTTCTGCCGGAAGAAGGCCGTTATCATCTGACATTCCGGAAGAAGGCTCTTTTTAGTTCCTCTTCTGAATTGATATCCAGAAGCTTCAGCTTTTTCCGACGTCCTGTCGGGACAGCTTCATAAAACTTCCTGCGGCAGTGTGCCAGGCAGCATACCAGAACCACATCTTCAATCCTTCCATATGCGGAATAACCGTCACAGTGCAGCAGCCCTTTGAATCCGGACAGGAATTCGATCGGGTTTTCCCCTGCCTCTGCCGGGCCGGTAATCGTAAAGCACGATCCCCGGAAGCCCATCGCTTTCACTCAGATAGATCCACATATTATGTGACTAGTTACATAATATGTGGGTCTACCGGTCAGGCTTCATGTATCCGGAACGTCAGATCATCCTTTATGAATACCAGAAGACACGGAATGCTTCACATCCCCGGAACTTTCTGAAAAAATTATACCGGGATCTGTGTTACGGATGGGTACCAGGTATATCATACATTGAAAAGGAGCGTGAAAATCTGAAGATTGCAGGCTGCTGGGTTCACTGCAGGCGGAGATTTCATGAGGCGTTGGAAGTCATACCAAAGGCACACAGGGAAGAATCCATCCTGTATTTATTCATGAAACAGATACAAGCCATCTACCGGGAAGAGGGAAAGTTGTCCGGTATTCCGGCAGAGGAACGGCTCACCCAGCGTCAGCTGGTGGTAAAACCACTGGTTGATGCTTTCTTTGCGTACCTGAAGCAGAACGAAGCAAAGGTTCCCAAAAGCGGAAAAACAAGGGAAGCATTTACTTATGCTTTAAATCAGGAATGGTATCTTCGGGTGTTCCTGGATGATGGTGATGTTCCGATAGACAACAATGCCAGTGAACGGGCAATCCGTGGTTTCTGTATTGGAAAAAGAACTGGGAGATGATTGACACAGTCAATGGAGCTACAAGTTCCGCAATCCTTTACAGCATAGCGGAAACCGCAAAAGCGAATAACCTGAAACCATTTGACTATTTTGAATACCTGCTGGCTGAGATTCCAAAGCATACAGATGATCAGAATACAGACTTTCTTGAAGAACTTTTGCCCTGGTCCAAAACATTGCCAGAACATATCCGGAAACCTAAGAAGGCAGACGATTAACGGCCGCTAAAAGCGGCCTGATATTTGTCAAGGTACTTGGGTTCTACCGTTTACGCCTAACATAATGCCCGCAGCGCAGAGAATGTATTTGCGATCGTTTCCCTAGCTGCCCTGTTTGAGATATCAGGCTGGATTCCGTTCATCCGGATTGTGATGACAGTATCAGGATGAATCCCCCTCTCCACCTGCTGTTTAGGTTGGCAGGATACAGAATTTCTGCTCTGCGAAAGAAACCGGAACAACTTCCTGTTTCTGGGGAAGCGTATCCTCCCGTTCCGTGATTTCACATGCCTTGGCCCGCAGGCGGCGTATATGATAATAAAACTTGCTTGGCTGGATATGATGCTCTTCGCACCAGATTTTATCCGAAAGACCGCTGGTACGGCACTCATGAATAATATTTAGCCATTCCTCATCAGATCGGCGCGGATGTCTTTTCAAAGTAAATCACTCCCCTAATTATAAGAATTATTTGGAGTGTTTTTTTTTTACACAGGACCTTAATGATGTGAAGTAAAATAGTCCGAATAGTAAAGTCACATAGAAGATGTATAGAAGTTCCACTCCATGAGAGAATTATCTTATGAAAAAAGAAAACTGTCTAAACGGTGGGTTATTCATCGCTTACGTTCTTTTTTTCTTGCATTGTTTTGCTTCTCCTATGTGTATTTTTGTGTAAAGGAAAAAGGACAATAAATAAAAAATGTATAGTGCAGTGGAAACACTATACATTTCAAAAATTTTTTCGCTAAACATACTTTGGGATTCTGGAAATATACTGTATGCAACACGTCCGGATAAATAAATTGAGATAATTTTGTCTTAAATCATGGTTGGAAGGTATTTTTTTATTTCTTCCAAAATAAAGCAAGCAGACTCATATTGTTTAGCAGCATCCTCTGCTGATGCGATGTAGAATTCACTGTAATCGCTATCTTCTCGGACTGTTTTAATCCTTCCCAGCCTTTTTCCCTACTTCTCTTGATACCTTTCCTGATGCTACGTACATTTTGTTAAAATATGCTACAGCATCTTTATGTCTTTCAAAGTCTACTCCTTCAATGGCCAGCACAGCCTTTACTGCATAAAAGGCAACATAATAAGAACGGTTAATAAAGTCCTTATATAGATGATATTCCAGGCACATTTTAGCAGCTGTCAGAGTTTCTTCCGCTTGTTCCATGCGGTATACAGAAAGAAGCTTGTCGTTTTTCATTATCCATTAACTACGATCCCCTCCTGTTCTACATTATAATAATAAGGAAGATCATTCTTCCAATAGTTAAAATGATCTATATTTTTTATAACTGGTGAAATATCTACCCTGTATTTCATAAGATATTCGAATGCGCAATCTGAAACCTGATCATAAAATGAGTTTATTTTATCCACAGGAGTATTTACCAAAACCATTACATCTATGTCTGAATTCTGGTTATAATCACCCCTTGCATAAGAGCCATATAAGCGAACCATACGAAAATCATCTTTAAAAATGTTTCTCATATCTCGCTCAAATTCTTTTAATATAGTTGAAAGTTCTCTTCTACGCATATAGTCACCTTCTCCCATTTTTTTGGATACTTTAATTATAATCCTTCCCATATAGATTGCAAGACTATAATTTTTGTTAAACAAGAAAAAAGGCTACTTAGAATTCAACCTAAATTTTTGCTTCACGTTCAGTGTAACCATATTTTTCTGCAATGTCTCTGTTTGATTCGAAATAAAAAATATTTTAGAACGAATATTCTTTTGGCTCACCTTTGTTCCCGAAAAAAAGACTGACCAATTTTTCTAATCTCTTCATCGTTTCTGTCAGAAGCATACTTTTCATTCGGCAATATGCCCGTAAATTCATCTAGTGCGATAATTACTTTAGCTGACCGCTTTTTGCTTTTTAGATACCTTGAGGTATCTATAGAAATCATTTCTGGCAACTTTAGCAACATGAGCCCTAAAATTGACTGACTGTGTAGGTGGATTTTGTTCCATATTCCTAAATATGTGTCATTCAGTCATCGTCCCATTGGAAACTTCAATTATCGTTGTCTCACTCTGTCGAAAAACAACTTTTCCTATCGAAGCTAAGAGTTCGCTATTGATCTCTCCATACTTCTCAACTTCACAGCTTCCAATAAATAAATAGGAAATCTTGTACTTTTCTATCAAGGATTTTATTTGCTCAGCGTTGCTTGAAGTGTATATGGTCTGCACATCCTCTTTTCGTTGATTTTCCTCTTCCAAATTATTTCTCCACAGCCATTCATGCACATACCAGCCTAAAACCGTTGGCAGTCCTGTCATTGCAGAAACACGGTTATCATAATCCTGGTAACTGTCACCGCTGGCTTCCAGAATGATAGGCTGGCCTTCGACGTTATCATTCAGCCAGCGGATCGCAGCGGCGTCATCGGAAATTGCAGTTTCCAGATAATTTGTTGCGTTTAGTGTCTGGTATGCACTTCTTTTCGGGAATCCTCCAAACCAATGAATGGTTGCATTTTCCAGGTATCCGCAAGTTGAAATCAGAAGCAGGATCACAATGATCTCTGTCAGGGACTGAAGCCTTGGGCACCTCAGCAGTCCTTTACATATTACAGCATTGTCAGCACCATTACATCTTTTATCCTGGTTACTGTAAATGAAACCAATATATATGCCATCATAATCCCAAACATGATATACGCCTGATAAGTGAGCTTGAACATAGTGTTAGCTCTTGGGGCTGTTTTTTCATAAATGTCCCGTACATAAACAAACTCAGGAATAAAAATCAGCCCTATAGCACAAAGTACAAGAACCAGGCCATACAGATCCGGATACTTTATATTGCTAAAAAAGCTCCAGAAATTTTTTCTCTGGAAATGTTCCTATGCGTCTCAGAATCCCGATAACAAATGGCACGCAAACCAGAAGCGGGAATGCCCATAATACAGAAAACTGGTAAAAAGCGGTATGTATTTTTACGATTCCAATTCCCTGGACCATTACATTTTCAAAAGTCAAATGAAATGGAAGGGATGCAAGAAACGCAGCCGCCAGCAGTTCAACCCACTGTATCACACTCCATTTCAACGCCTGACTTATAAAAGAGCCGGAGGAATGACGTTTCAAATTTCCAAAGAGCAATGTCCCGCAGATCACAACGTAGTAGATCATAAAATCCCATGTATTGGAAAAAGGAACATTCCCAGAAGCAGCCCAAGGAGTCCGATCTCTCTCTGCCTCCAGCTTTTTCCTGAGTTTGTCTTCATCCAGGAATAAAGGATTCCCAGTACCGTCAGGACCAGAAAGACATTGATCACATGGGCATGAAGATCTCCCAGAACAAAGGAATAACATGGAAATTCATGGATTGTCTCATCACCGGTCACAGCCGGATCAAAGCCGATATAGCGGGTAGAACTTGGGAACCAGTAATCTGTTTTTATTTTCAGGAGCCTGAGGATGATCCCATAGATAATATAGTGGAGATTTCCACTCATGGACACTGCCATCCCTGCCAGAATACCGCCAAGACAGAAAGACCATTCTCTCCCAGTCCTTAATTTGTCCTTCAGCATCTGACGCACCAGACTAAAAAGGAAGAAGAAAGGCAAAACCAGCAACCATGGTCCTCATCAGATTATAAGTGACCTCTACATTTGTTCCGGTCAGCTTCGTAAGGAATACGGCAAGATACTGTCCGCCATAATAATAATTAAAGGGCTTTCCGGCATACCACATATCCTGGGCTGGCAGAGTGGTACTTCTCATCATGGCCTGCATGAAACCAAAATCCATATATTTTTCCGTCCCATGGGCTGCAGGATGGAAGCCCGCCAGATACGTCCAGAAAAAGAACACAATGAAAAACAGGATCTCTTCCCGGTAGACCAGGGCTGCCTGTTCCCATGGAAGTGAATCCGGGAACCTGTTCTTACATTTGATTCCATATAAAAAGACTTCCAAGGCAGCAGATAACCGTGAGGATCACACAGGTGATTCCTGTAAATGGAGTGATCTTCAGACAAGCCAGCAGCCATTGCGCATATCCGCATACCGCAACCGCCAGTACCTTGGAAAACATCCAGCCGTTATCATCAAATCCTCGAAACATCCTGGATGTTACCGGCATAAATACCAGTCCCAACAGAAACAGCATCTCCCACCAGGTTAAAAATGCAAAGAAATCAGAACCCAGGAGCCAGTAAGCAGTGCCTGCCAATAAAACAACCGGGGCAATCTTTATCAAATAAATTCGTTTCGCATTCAAGCCAGTATCCTTCCTTTTCCTGTTTTTATTATTCCTGAGTTAGAATATCATTTTTTTCAAGCGTTCCTGTAAATATGGAATATGCTCCCGTTATCTTGCAGCTGCCGGAAATTTTCCCTTCATATTCAACCGCTACAAGATCTCCTGTCTTGATCTCCCCACTTTCACTCCATCTTTTTACCCTTATGTCCTCTGTATATACCTTATATTCTTTTCCGGCTTTGGGGTTCCTACATAAAGCTGTATTATCAACTATCATATATCCATTTCCAATTTCCGTGACAGTTCCGGATATGGTTGGCGCACTGCTGCTGGATTTTGTTTCCGTGGAATGCTTTTGTACGTAACGGATGATTTGTCCTGCTGCTTCTTTTCCAATGAAATAGCTGTATTCATAGTCTAAAATATTGGTTGCGAAATAGCCGTCTTCAGAAATGTAGATCACCCGGTTATAAACACCCAGCGTTTTCGAGGTTGCGGTGAAAGCGAGATAAATACGGTTCTCTCTTTCAAAGAAATCACTTGTATTATCAAGTTTTGCATCACTGCGACCCGCAAGAATCTGCCAGATCTCATCATCATTATCCAGCAAAAGTTCCTCTTTTTTCCTCATAATTCTCACATTTTGTCGCATAGTTCAACTCTAAGTTTTGAGAAAGACCATACAGTTCCAGCAACTTTCCTAAAGTATCTGGAGCAGTGCTTTCATCAGCTGCATAAACATAAAATCCGTCTTCATTCCCTGCAGCAATCATCAGTTCTTCTGATATTCCATGAATCTTCCGCACCTCAAATGTTTCCGTATATTTTTTTCGGTATCAGGATCAAGGCCTTCTGCTATACAGGAGCCAATCTCATCCCCTAGTGCACCTGTGTGGATTGGATTCTGGCTTTTTACGGTAAACTGTTTTCCATTAAACTTAATAGCAGGATACTTTTCCGCAGGAGTCTTGTATTTCCATGGCCATTCTATCGCCCGTTCTGTTTCAGAAACATGATATTTATATTTGCTTTCAGCTGTTGCGTCATTCTTTAAAAAGATGCGGAATCAAAATACCTGCGATTACAAATAGGGTAAGACAAGCCGCAGCCGTCATCCATTTCATTACAGGATTATGCCTTTTCTTTGGCGGTGCTTCCAGTGTAGCAGTGATAAGCTCATTATCAATATAACCAATGGCATCTGCAATTTTGGGTATGTTCATAGATAGATTTCCTCCTTGATCAGATATTCTTTTAATTGGGCTCTGGTGTGAGCCAGCATATGTGTTACTTTGCGTTCAGTAAAACCACATCTCTCTGCAATAGCTATGTTAGATTCAAAATAAAAATATTTTAGAAGAAACACTCTCCGGACCACTTCTTTTTGTTTATTAAGAAAAATACTGATTGATTTTCCAATCTCTTCGTCATTCCTGCTCGGAGCATACCTTTCATCTGGCAGTATATCTGCAAGTTCATCCAATGCCATAACCATATCAGCGGATCGTTTTTTAGCTTTTGTTTTCTAAATTTATCTATGGAAATACTTCTGACAATTTTGGAAATATAAGCCTTAAAGTTATCCGGCCTTGTAGGTGGAATTTTGTTCCACACTCCTAAATATGTGTCATTCACACACTCTTCCGAATCCTGGAGGTTATTTAGGATATTATAGGCAATTTTATGACAAAGTTTTCCATATTTTATATCTGTTTCTTTAATTGCCTGCTCGTTTCTTTCAAAATAGAGTTCTATGATTTTTTTATCGTCTATGATATTCCCCTCCTCAAAAATGTTCTCAATTATAAAGTCGGCTTTTTTTGATGGGCGTCTCAAAAATTTATATTTTTTGAATTATAGCATAGAAAAAAAAGAGAACAGCTTTAGCCATTCTCTTTTGTCATCTGAATCCAAATTTTTTTTTATCAAGAATACCAATTTTCTACTGCTTTTCTTGATTTCGAATCTCCTTAATCAGCTCTACTGCATTTTCTGCATCATCAGTTTTTACGAATATATCCATTCCATATATTCCAAAGCCAGGTGCCCCATGCATCGCAACATTCGCACTTGCCTCCTGTGAAAAAGCCATTATTCCATTTTGTCTTAACATTTCCATGAGTTGTTCCGTTTCTATTATATTTTGTGCATTGTAAATCTTGATATATTCCATCTTAGATAATGGTGAAATTTCTTTTATATTTTGAGTATTTGTTGATTTTGTTTCTTTTTCCGATTGATAAATGTCAGAATTCTAAGAATAATAAATGCGACAATAGTAATACCGATCCAAAATTCAAAAAGCTAATCGTGTTATCTGTGTTTCTGTAGCTCCCATTCTGAATAAGCATACACCATAGATGACGGTAAAAATTCCTGCACATATCACACTGGTGAGAAAATCTCTCCATATAGTAGCATTTTTGGGGCAAACATTTATCCCATATTCCATTGTACACCATAATAGAGGCGTACAGGATTCCTCCGGCTAAAACACTTACTGTCTCTCCTAAAATAAAACGAATATTTATTGTCAATAACATCTGAATAATAATCGCTAACACACTAATCACAAACATTGATGCAAATGCAAGATTTCCAGCCTTTAATGCTTTTTGTTTCACCCATTCTTCATACACCGCAACTTTGTCCAGTGTTTCTTTCATCTCTTTATTCATAGTCTGGCTCCTTTCTCCATCCAGGAGCTCTCTCATCTCAACATCGTAATACTCAGCAAGTTGAACAAGTATACTGAGATCTGGCATATTTATTCCTGTTTCCCATCTGGAAACTGTTCTTGCAGATACCTCAAACTTCTCGGCAAGCTGCTCTTGCGTAAGATTCTTTTCTTTACGACATTGCTTTAAAAAAGCTCCAATCTTTTTTGTATCCATGTCTCTACCTCCCTTCCTCTTACAGCTTACCAATATGCACCCAAATTACCACGACATAAAACGAGAATCCGTTAATTTTCAACCGGACATCGTATGTCTACGATATTCAAAGTTACTTTCAACATCAAAGTTGCTTTATGGTCATTCAAAATTATCAATCCTTTCAGCTTTAGGTTTATGATAGGCCATTTATATAAATTATCGTATTTTTTACTCTCCGGTCCAGCATTTTTTCTGCAAACTGAGGTATATCAGCCTTTCTTGTGAGTAGCAAAGTATTCTTTCAAAAAACAATCAGTGCTTCCTCTCTCAAAATGCCTGATTACAGTTTTATTATTCTGCTATGATTTTATGTAGTTTTATTAGTATGCAATACCACACTACAGTGCAGACAACCGTTCAAAATATATTCCTTCTCTGATGACAAGTCTTCTAAACCTATAGCCCAGTCTGTTAAATTCTTGTATATCAGCTGGATTTTCAATCCCTCTTTCTGCCATAAATCTGACCATTTCGCCGCGGGCCATTTTTGCATAAGTACCTTTTGTTACTAGCTTTTCTCCGGATAATTCACAAAATGTAATCGTTATATACGTATCTTTCGGTGACAGATATTTTTCTATGCATTTCGAATATTCCTTTGATGCCAGATTAATAATGATCCGGCTGTCATCAATAACGGACTGATATAGCAGATCTCCCCAATAGTCATATAAATTTCGGGTATTTCCTATTGTAACCTTTGCCTGCATTTCCAGGCGATATGGTTTCACACCGTCCAGTGGCTTTAAGCTTCCATAAAATGCGGATAAAATTCTCAGATGCTTTTGGATATACTCAAACTGTCCGTCTTCAAACACTGCTGGTGCCATATACTGGAATGCAATTCCTTCATAAGACAAAATAGCTGGAGTAAGCATGTGATAAAGATCCATATTTTCTAATCTGTCAAAGTTCTGCCTGGCAATCTTGTCATTGCATTTCCAGATTGCCTTCAGTTTATCTTTTTCCAGACCCTTCATCCAACTTAGTATCTCAGTTGTCTTATCAAGAAAATTCCGGCATTCCTACGGGTGCTATGCTGTCCGTATCCGTAACCATCTTTTTTGCCGGTGATAATATAATCTTCATCACGCCAATTCCTTCAGCATATTTTCAGGATCATCTGTTGCTTTCACTTTATCATTTGCCTTTATGATAATTCCATGCTCATCAATCAGATAGGTCGTCCTTACTACTCCCATAGAGACTTTTCCATAATTCTTCTTTTTTCTTTCCAAACGTCATATGCCTCAATCACTTTTACGCTCCGGATCTGCCAATAAGGTAAATGCCAGTCCGTATTTTTCTTCAAATCTCTTATGAGAAGCTACTGAATCCTTACTAACACCAAGGATAACAGCTCCTTTTTTCTGTAAACTGAGGATACCGATCTGAAAAAGCCACATGCCTGTTTCGTACAGCCAGCTGTATTATCTTTCGGGTAAAAATATAAAATTACTTTCTTTCCGGCATAATCACTTAATTTATGCATGTTTCCGTTCTGATCCGGCAGTTCAAAATCGGGGCTTTTGTTCCTGTTTCCAACATTTTTAATCCTCCGTTTCTGTAGCTTCCGCTTTCTTTCTTGTTTTTTACTGCCAGAAATCATTTTGTGTCCTGTATAGATAGACATTATCATACAAAGCAGAGAGCTTAGTGCAAAATATTTGTGACTTGATTTTAAGCCTTTATATCCTGTATAAACAGTTCCAATCATGGTAATAAATGCTCCTAACGACCAATATTTGTGTGCTTTCATGTGATTCCTCCATTTTTCAGTGTATTCAATTGTAATTATACTCTACCGCATTCCTATGTCAATTTTATAATAGATCCTTCCTATAAAATTTTTTCAGAATATCTGATATGATACCCTCAAGTAGGGCATAAAAATATAAAAACCTACTTGAGGGTATCATATCAGAACTGGCGGTTATGTTTGAGGGAAGCACCGCCAGCGGTACAGAGCAGGCTTACCGGAAAGCGATGGATAAGCTGACAGAGCTTCTGATTGCCGAGGATGCCATCCATGCAGGCCGGCATATTTTTCATTGCCATCCGATGTTCTTACAAAACATATACTTCTCCCCTGATGCGTCATTCTTGTTCTGAAAACAGGAACAGAATTCTTACAGCGACTGTAAGTGTTATATATTGTGTTTCTGTGCTATCATTTACTTAAAATGGATAGGAGGTATTCATATGAACCCAATTTTGAATATTGAAAATCTTACCAAAGTCTATGGGACTTTGCCAAACCAGACGAGAGCCCTGAACGGAATCACTTTTCAGGTCATGCCGGGAGAGTTTCTCGGTATTATGGGAAGCAGCGGTTCCGGTAAATCCACGCTTCTCAACTGTATTGCAACTGTGATTCAGCCCACAGGCGGACGCATTCAGGTGGATGGGGATACTTTGCAATCGCTCAAGGGAAAGACTCTTGCAGAGTACCGTAGCAAAAAAAGTTGGTTATCTATTTCAGAACTTTGAATTGCTGGACAACCTGACTGGCAGAGAAAACATCCTGCTTCCGACTTCCTTGCATGGGGTATCCGAAGCAGAAAGCAGCCAGAGGCTGAAGCAGTTGACTAACTATCTGGAAATCACTGATGTTCTGGATAAGTTTCCGTCCAAGATGTCCGGCGGTCAACGTCAGCGTGTTGCGGCAGCAAGGGCTCTGATCTTGCATCCTCAAATGATTCTTGCCGATGAGCCGACGGGTGCGCTGGATTCTAAGAACGCAAGAAGTCTTATGGAGAAGCTGTCCGACCTGAATCATTACGAACAAGCTACGATCCTGATGGTAACCCATGATTCCAATGCCGCCAGCTTTCTGTAAGCGCATCCTGTTCATCCAGGATGGCGTGATCTTTCATGAGCTACGACGTGGAGACGAATCCCAGCAGGAGTTCTACGGGCGCATCCTAAAAGTGATGGCGCAAATGGGAGGGGGCGGCGCAAATGTTCTCTAATCTCATTCTTCGGAACAGCCGTCGCAGCCGAAAGGAAAACGGTCTGTTTTTCAGCTCCCTGGTGATTTCTATTGTTGCCTTTTACATGATTCTTTCCATCTCTACTCAGGATGTTATGATCTTTTGCAGAAGATGGAGAGCGATGCCGTGAACAGGCTCTTGCTTCTGATTCCTGTGTTTTACGGAATGACCTTGGGTATTCTTTTCTTTTTTGATCTATTTTGCCTGCAAGTATCAGTTCGAGCGCAGACGGCATGAGTTTGGTGTTTATCTAATGTTGGGGATGCGTAGAAATAAACTGTTTGGTATGCTTCTGGCGGAAGATTGCCTGACTAGTATTCTTGCCATGCTCATAGGTTTACCTGTGGCTGTGGTGCTTTCAGAAATTGTCAGTCTTGTCACCGCCAAGCTAGTAGGCATGGGAATCATCGGTCATCAGTTTTCTTTATCTTGGTCTGCGATTGAATGGACGTTGGCAGGATTTCTGGCAATTAAGCTGACGGCACTTCTGATTTTGAGTGGACGGATCAGCCGCCAGGAGATCGGTACTTTGCTATCCCAGCCAGCGAACCGTCCCAAAAAAAAAGCAAATGCCTTCTATTTTCTATGGGCTGGCTGCTGTATGTGCAAGTGTGATGTTGGCAACGGCTTATTACATGGCAATTCAAGGAATTGCATGGACAAAGGTAAGTATGATGGGACTGACTTTACTGTTAGGTTCGGCTGGTACGATGTTGCTGTTCTACGGAATGCGGGCACTGATTGCTCTGATTGTTAAAAAAGGCAAAGGAAAAAGCAGCTTCATGTATTTACTTTCCGCCAGATTCAGGAGAATGTCATTCATCAGTCAAGCTCTATGGCTATCAGCTCTCTGCTGATTCTTGCAGCACTGTGTTGCTTTTGGTGCAGGCTTAGGAATCGCAGGGACAAACAATCTATCCACCGACCATGTAATTGACTATACCTTTGAAGATTATACCGTTGAAGATTCGGCGCAGGTTCTTTTGAATATACAGAAAACCCTGAACGAAAACGGTTTGGAAAATCAGTTTTCTGAGCTTTTTGAAATGAAGGTTGGGCATATTCGCACCACAGAAGATTACGAGAATGCCTACAGCATGGATGCTGTTATGGAATCTCTTCGGAGCCTGCCCCAGTCGGAAGATCGGGATGTCCTTTTGAACACTCTTGGTTATGCCACAGATCCGTATCTAATTTGTCTGTCAGACTATAATCGTTTACTGGAATTGTCCGGCAAACCTGTCATTAAATTAAGTGAGGATGAAGCCGCTGTTTATATAGGTTCCGACTTCACTACTGTAAATCGCACCGCAATGCTGAACGGCATACTTACTGAACATCCTGAAACGGAACTGGTTGGCAGTCCGATTCATCTTACAGGAGAGGTTCAGTCTGTGAATTTGGTCGCGGACCGTTCTATTACTTTGTCCTTTGCATTGATTCTTCCAGATGAAGCCTTCCTCTATCATACCCAAGGAATGTATGATACGTATGTGAATGCGGTACTCAGTAAGCAGGCTATGGAAGGAAATAGCCTTATGACTGCATATTTAAATTTGAGCGAGAAGCTGAACGAAACTGGCCTTGAATATGAAAAGCTATCTTCAGAATATGGGCCGCCAGCTTTTCTACACCGTAGCATCCATCTATATTACCCTCTATCTGGCGATTGTGTTCCTGGTGGTTGCCAACACCATTGTGGGTGTTCAGTTCCTGATGAGCCAGCAGAAAACCGGGCGTAGATACCAGACCCTGATCCGCTTGGGAGCCACTTACGAAAGCCTTTGCCAGTCCGCCAGAAAGCAGATTTCGTGGCTGACACTGATGCAGCCACAGAGAGAAGAATAATTTGAAGGAGGTGCTGTCGTGAAAAGAATTGCTGTTGTGGAAGATGAAGTCTATATGCGGGAAGAACTCTGCAATATGCTCCAAAAGGACGGGTATCTTGTGGAGGCAATCACCGAGTTTGAAGATGCCGCTCGGCTCTTGGCAGCCCTCCGTCCTGACCTTGTGATCTTAGACCTGAATTTGCCGGAAATCAGTGGCTTTCAAATCTGCCAGGAGCTAAAGAATAAAACCGCTATCCCCGTCCTGGTGCTGACTTCCAGAGACCAGGTAAAGGATGAACTGCAAGCGTTCCAGTTGGGTGCAGATGAATATTTGACGAAGCCGTGCAGAAAAGACCGACTTCTCGCCAGGGTATCCAATATTCTCAAAAGGTATGAAGGTCGTACCAACCTCATAGAGGGATTGGACTTCTTGTTGGACCAGCAGACCTACACACTTTATATTCATAACACCTCTGTGGTGCTTCCCAAAATCAGGGAAAACTGTTGGTTGCTCTTTTGGCCAGTGGTGATGCTCTGGTCACGACGGAGCAGCTTTTGCTTAGCACTATGGGGAACCACAGAATACATAGACGAAAATGCCTTGCAGGTTAACCTGACCCGGTTGAAAAGACGATGTCCGGTCTGAGATGAAGCAACGAATCGTTGCGGTTCGTGGATGGGCTATCGTTTGGAAGCGGAGGTATCTCCATGAAGCAGTTTTGGCGCATAATAGAACGGTACTACCCTTGGCTGTTGTTGTTGCTGGGTGTGGATTGCTTTTGTTCTATCATTCTTTGGATTTCTGACATTCAGGCATTTCAGACCTTGATTGGGTTAGTGGTTCTGACAAGCATCCTTCTGTTTTCAGCGATCCTGTTTGTGCTAAACAAGCGGGAGACCACCTGCCGAGAGCTGTTCCGGGATTTCCTCAGTGATCCTACCATCTGCAACAGGGAACGGCTGCTCAGTGCCATCAGCCGGGAAGAAGGAGAATCTATCCAGCTTCTGGCATCCGTTTTACAGGAACACAAAACTGAGAGTAACAGTATGGCAGATGCCCTACAGGACTATGAAGAATATGTGGAGGGCTGGGCACATGAAGCGAAAACGCCCCTATC
>VOFI01001309.1_pt1 | contig 22000 bp, 27 predicted proteins | sample 5384131 | NCBI WGS metagenome assembly VOFI01 (sample SAMN12384728, study PRJNA508395) | human gut metagenome | isolation source: healthy gut H | host: Homo sapiens | reverse complement strand
TTTGTCCTTCCGTGAATGTCCCTTCCGTAGATACATATACAAGATTGAGGTCGCTCCCGGAATGGCGTAATTGATAGTGGGAGATACAGTCTATAAATGACTCCCCGATGTAGAGGATGTCTATCGGGCGGCTTTTGTCATGGTTGCTGGTTGCCAGACAGTCGAACTTGCCACCGATAATCCCTTTGAATGTTTCATTTCGTTGAGAAATGGCTTGCACACCGTTTTCATTGTACATCTTGATGCACACGTTGCGGTAAACACTCCCTTTGTTCTTTACCTCACGAATAAAGAAAGTGTCTTTGAAGAACCGGCTTTCAATGCTTTCTTTCAGGATACCTCTTTTTTGGAGATAATTGCCCTTGTAGGGTTGTAGCTGGCTCAAGTAGAATTGAAGTTCGTCCGCTCTCATGCTTGTGTTACCTACTTCATATCGGCTTTTTTCGGGTGTCGTGATGCGGTTGGTGTTGATGTAGTTCTGAAGGATCTCCCCCACCTCGCGCAAGGTCGGCATTTTTCCGGTTGTTTCAAATAGATGTTCCTGCATCAGATCCATGATACTGCGGCCACGCACGCTGTCGCTATGCACGTCCCAATAAGTATATTGGTTCTGCGAGTTCCGCTTGATGACGATGGTATGCGTTCCGTTGCTCATTTTGGGACAGGAGTTGGAAGAGCCTTCCACGATTTTCCATCCCAGCTCCAGCAGGAAATCGGGCAGAGAAATGGTTGTTTTTATCTGATTGAAATCGAATTGTGCTTCCGGGCGGTTCCGATGAAAGTGTCAATGCCTTGCAACAGGATGGTCGGAAATTCATCTACCATGAATATGCTGGTCGCTTTGCCGGGATTGTTCATCTGTGACATCAAGACGCTGCCGATGCAGGAAATAGCAGGGGAAACGGCTTCCTTGATGGTGGGCGCATTGCCTACGCATAACAGCGTTGGGTGTTCCTTGTTGGTTATATCCAAAGAGAACTCTTCTTCGGGAAGTGGCGACAACACCCAGAAGATGTATTTGTTGTTCAGGAGTACCAACGGAGTCTGTGCGGATGATACGGCTCCGGCTGTCTGCTGTTGTGCGCCCAGTTTCCAGGCGGTCAGCATGGAGGACATGTTCAATGCGATTTCAGGATCTTCCGACAGCCAGTGGAATACTAGGTTGCTGTCAGAAAGGGCAAGGGCTATCACATGGGGCAGCGTACAGATACCAAGCTTCCCTTTCCTTGAACCGCTTCCCGGACCGCCGTCAATATAGACATTCTGCTGCGGCTTATGGATGACCAACGGCCCGGAGGTGGTCTCAAAGCGGAAGTAGAAAGCTGATTCTTCCCGGCTTAACCCGAAAATGCTGTCATCGGATTGGGCATGGCGCCGGATGAAATAAGGCAGAGTCTTGATGACAAGCAACGTGTACGCCACAAACACAGTAGGAAACACAAATAGGTTATACCACGCTGATAACCGGCTGAATCCGATAACCAGCATGGATGCCGAAACCAATGTCATACTGGTGTAAACCCATCAGGATGAATGACAGGTCTTTCTTTTCTCTTTCCATGGCCGTTGCAATTATTGGGGTTGTCTGGTTGCCGTTCCGTCACCGTTCTCTTTTTTCTCAGCCTTTCCCAGTAGCTCAATGCGTGAGACGGTCAGGCTGACGGATGGGATGTGGCTACCGTCATCCTTCTGGAATACATCGGCATACACATCGCCGCAGACATATACCTGTGTCCCTTTTTTCAGATACTCAAAGACCTTACTCTCGTAATTTACGAAGCAGCATACCCATAGGGTCTGTTCCTCGTTGTTCACGTTCTTGTACTTGGTGGATACATGGAAGTTGAATCCTTTTCCGTTCTTGTTCTGCCGGGCATCCGCACCGACATAACCGATAATTTGTCCTGTAAACATAATGATGGTTTTTAAAAGTTTATAATCCGAGCTGTGGCTCATTCGTATTTTTCATGGCCGGTTCCGCTTCCATGACAGGCAGCGAAATGCCGAAAGTGCCGTATAGTGTTTCAAGGTTGCTTGCCGTGGGATGGTTGGCGGCGAGGCTTTCCAATAATCGTGATGAAGGGGTAAAACCTTCATTCTTCATCTGCTCCAATACCGGACGGTTGTCTTGCAGGACGGCCTGCGTGAACCGTTCCTCCGGTGTGAGGTACTGTTCCATCCGTGAGGCGTGTTCCTGAATCATATTACTGGCTTTGCCTACATCGGCAAGGATGTTATAGATGAATTTGGGATCTTCTTTCAAGGCTCCCAGCCAGTTCTTTAGATACATGGCATTCTCTTCCCGGATATAGGTGGATATGCCCAGGCTTTGCCCGACGGTAGCGGAGGTGAGTTCGGCAACCAGTTCCTCTTTGGCATATTGCTTGTCTCCGAAAATCACGCCTTTTTCCCGGTTCAGATGCTCAGGCTCCCCAGTCGAGTGCGCCATCTCATGAAGTAGTGTGGAGTAGAAATTCTCTCCGTCCTTAAACTGCCCCTTCAGGGGTACGACGATATGGTTATCTTCTCCCCTTGCATGGTAAGCACTATTTCCTTCCTTGGAATAAATGGGGCAGATCCATTGCTGTTCCCGTACCATCGCATCAATCAGAGGCACGGTGAGCATCCCTTGCTCGTCCTTGATGGCCGGTATCTTGAATTGCTCCTTCAATGCTTCCCATTTCTCCGGTTTCGTTTCCTGAAGATTGGTCTGCTGTACGTTGAACACATTGTATGTCTTCAGAAACGGCGTGACCTTATATTCCTGCTGCTCGTTTTTATCCAGGTTCTTATATACGTCGAAAGGTATTTTCTTTCCGTTCTTGTCTCTTACTGAGAAATTCCAGTAAATGACCGGGAATGACTTTTCTCCTTTCAGTATGTTAAGGCCGCTGTCTTTGGCTTGCATGAAGGTCATATAGACCGGCAGGCTGTACTGCTCTTTTTCCGAAAGTAGAAACAACATGAAGGAATTTACTCCGTTGTAGGTTCTTCCCTCGATATTTTGCGGAAGTCCCCCACCCTTTATCCCGAACCAAGGCTTCTGCCAGTTGTCTTCCACCTGCTTTATCTTTTCGATCATCAGTTCGGCGAAACGCTGTAATGCTTTGTCACTTGCTGTATCCATGATTTATTGGTATAGATTTCTGTTCTCGTAATCAAGCAGCCATTCTCTGGCCGTTTGGTTGTTTATCTCTTGCTGCTTGGCAGCCATCTCTTCTTGATAGGCTTGTGCAAGCTCTTCCTGTGCAAGTAGAAACTCTAAGTCACAGATTTCTCCTGCAATGTTTTTCTGTACTAATTCATCGTAATCCATAATTCCTGATTTTTTAGGTTATAAGTCATTGAAAGCCCGGTTGATGGTGCTGGCTATCGGACGGGCCATTTCCTTGCTGTTGTCGGGTTTGGGTGTGCTGGCCAGTTTGACATCTCCCAGTGTCTTTGTGCTGCCTTCCATCCCGAAAATCTTTTGTACGGCTATCAGCGTGTTGGCTTGCACACCCGTTTCACGCATCCGGGTAAGGTCTTGTTGGGTGAGCCGGTACCCTTCTTTCTGTATCTCTTGGATGACATGAAAGTTGTCGGTCTGTGCGGCATCCAACAGACGTGCGGCCTGCCTTTCATGTTCGCCCTGTTCTTCCGGCTTGGTGCCGAACAGCTGGATGACTTCATGGGTTTGCCTTTCATCCAGACCGTGTTCCTTACCGATTCCTTTGATAAACTCTTCACTGGGTTTATATCCTTCCTCTTTGAGCTTCCCGATTTTTTCAAAGTCATGTTTGCCCACCGCTTCCTTAAACTCGGCTTCCATATTGCGCCCCTCTTCGTGTTTTTGCTCTTTTGCAGCCTCTATGTTGGCCGCATGGGCTTCCAGTTTGGGGGTCATGGCCTTGATCAGCTCTTGTGCCTTGCCGGGAGTGATACTCTGTATGTTCTGTATCATGACTCCTTTCCTGTCATCCGTCAGTTGGATGTCGGCAATGAAGTAGCCTTCCGGACTGTGCAGCAGCTTGTTCTCCAGTGCATGGCCGTTGGCGAGCAGGTATTTGTCGGCTTTGGTTAACTTGTAGCCGCCATATTCGCTGGTCTGCCCGATGATATCGGGAATCTTGATTTCCTGGTTGGTGCGCAGGATGACGGAGTTCAGATCCCGGTCAACTTGCAGCAGGATGTCCTTCTTATTTACGGTGATGGGTACGATGTCACCGGCAAGCAGCTGTTCTTTCTCTTTCTTGCCCAACTTCTTTCCCAGCACCTTGTCCGGGATAACCAACGCCTCTTTGCGGTAGAATACGGAGATTCCGTCATCGTTTAAACGGAGCTTCCCCGGTTTGCCGTGTATCTCCATCAAATCAGACATGATACCCTTTTCCAGCTTGGTGCCTTTCCCGTCGAGGATGTTCCCTTGCTTGTAGGCGTATTCATAGAGCGACTGTCCGGTGTAGCATACCTTCAGGCGATGGTCGATGACGGTAAAGCCGTCCTTGTCATGTCCCTTCAGGTTCTCCCACCGCTTGATGCTGATGCCCTCCTTCTCCAGCTCGGCGACATATTTAGGATCATTGGCACGTTCCTTGTTAAAAAGGGCGGATACACGTTCTTTTGATTGGTCACGAAGGCTTTCATCGTACTTTGCTCCGGCTTTTTCCCTGATTTCGCTTACGCTCATGCTCAGCTCTTCCCCGTCTTTGCGGAACCGGAAATATCCGTCCCGGTATTCGGTCTGATAGCCCAGTGATTCGGCGATGCCGCCGAACTGTCCCACGTTGTCGAACATATAGGTGTCTAATGCTTCTCTCAGTTTCATGGCTGTGGCTTGTATAAGGGTTCTGCGGAAAGGATGTATTCGTTCAACACGGCCAGCTTGATGTGCCGCCCGCCGTTTCGCTCGTAAATCTCGATCTCGAATACCTTATCATCGGGTATCGTGAATTTGTCGAAACCAAGTATCAGCCGGTTCCGGCTCTTGCCCTTGATTTTCGTATCAAAATCTTTCTGATAAATAGGTTCGATGGTCGTTTCTTGCTGGATGGCGTTCTTGCTCTTCTTCTGGTCACGCTGGAAACATTTGACAAACTCGATGTCGTAGTCGATGTATGATTTGTTTTTCAGGTCAAAGATGAAAAACATGAAGTCCTCATGCACATACAGATTGGCCATTGACAACTCAAACTTGTTCTCGATGACCCCCAGGCTGTAGATGTTGCGCTTCTTGGTGCGCAGCTCTTGGATGCATCTTTCCATTTCCTCGCTGTTCACATCCACATGGGCGGTATATTTGCGCTGGTCATCGAAATTGTAGGTGAATACGGAGGTATTGCCCCGTTTGATGGTGATGTGGTAAGTGTTCATGGCCTTATCCACCACAAACAGGTTGGAATATGCCACGGCATCTTTGGCGGTTGATACTTTCAACTGGTTGTTGTAGGCGGCCAGAGTGAAGGACACCTCGTTGCCGGGCGTTCCGTAAGCGATGTCCTCCGGAAAGAAGAACTCGGCCAGATGGAGGTCGCTGACTTCTGCCTGATAGTCATGGTGCTGCCATTTCCCGTTGTCCTCGTAAATGTTCGGGTACGAATCCGTGCCGCCTTCGGGAAGGTAGCGGATGTGATAGGTGTAAACGCTTCCGTCGATGCAGACTACGGTCAGGTTGGTCTCTTCGGTGAATCCTTCCGCTTGCGCCGAGAGCCTGACGATATGGGGCGCCTCTTCTACCCGGCTGGCCATGACAAGCTCCTGTTCGCCGATGGCGATATCAGATACTTGCACAGGGAATACCAGGTGTTTCACACAGTCGAAAGAGATAAAGATGTCTTTTTGGCTGATGGCTTGTTGCCGGGGAGTGCCGTTTTCCTGAGCGAAGAGCGGCAGACTGCACACAAAGCAGTAAAACAGTAGATAAATATATTTCTTCATGTTGTCGATATGTTAAACGGTTCTTGAAAAAAAGGCGGTGAATACGGTAATGCCCCATAGAAGAAGCAGGGTAATGCCGAAAGAAACGGTCAGCGGACGGATTTCTTTAAAGGCTCGTCCGTTCCGGCGTGATACGTAGATCCGATAGCCGAAAAAGACCGCTGACAGCGCAAGCAGGTAATTGAGAATGTCTATCATAATTTGTCTATCAATGTTTGAAGGGGATGATTTTTCTTGTTCGTTTTCTCTTGTTCCATTTGCTCATAGAGCTTCTGTAACTCCGCTTGCACGGCTTGCCTACGCAACTTCGATTCCTGACTCTCTTCTTGGATATACATTTCGTAGTTGGACTTGAGATGTACCTTCACTTGTGAGAGGCTCATGTTCAAGATTTGCTTGGCTACCTGGGTGGTGGCGTTGACTACGCTGGTCACTTCGCTGGCCATCGTGCCGATGGAAGAGAGCGGCATGTCGATGTTCTGTACAAGACCTTGTTCCATACGCTTGGCTGCACTGGCTTTCAGGTTATTGGGCAGGTTCAAACCTTCCATGGCATCATTGTCGAAGACAACCACCGATACGGGATTGAGGTTGTCTCCTACCTTCAGGTTGCTGACTACCACATCGAGGCGGTTGGCTCCCAAAGTGGCGATACCGTAAAACAGCGTGTTGGCCGGTATCTTCATGCCGGATAGGGTTACGTCCTGAAGCAACCGCATCCGTACCGTACTGCCCGTGACTACGGTCTGGTCGCCGTGGATGCAAGCCCTGAAGAGGTTGCTGTTTCCCGGTGCGGAGGTCGGTTGGCGGCGTACCCGCTTGCCGTTTTCGGCACGGTAGATCGGGCCTTTTTGCATCAGGCTGTCGGCGGATGGATGGCCGGAAGGGTTGGCAGCGGCTTTCTCCGTTTTTCCCTCTTGGTCATAATTGACAATCCGTTCATACATGCGCTTGCGGTATTTGTCGGATTCTTCCAGTTCCTTGCGGATGCGTGAGTTCTTCTTGGCTTCCCGGATAATCTCGTTGAGCGCCTGCTCGTCCTCCAGTCCGTCCAGTTGGCTTTCCAGCTGATGAGAGAAGCGTCCGTTCCGGCCACCTCCGTATTCTGCCATGACTTCGCTGTACGGATCGTTCTGCATACGGCGGATGCGCTCCAGTGTGGCACGGTCATACCGTTCCTGCTGGTTTTGCAGCTCGAAGTAAAAATCAGATCCTTTGACTTGAGACTCTTTCAGGATGCGTGCCTTCTCCTGCTCTTCCAGTTTGTCCTGCTTATAGGCTTCCATCTTGTCGTTCACCTTGTCGGCCATTTCCGACTGTGGTTCCAGAAAGGCTTGCGAGGCGGTCTGTCTGTCACTCCCTGACGGCACGTTCCCGTCCTCACGGATGAAGAATACATAAAGGAAGAGGATGCCCAGGATTACCGGGATGGCCATCAACAGCTTGTTCTTGTCTTTGATAAGTTTATTCGGTTCCATGGTCGGTTGGTTTAGAGGTTTCTGACTGGTTTTCATTCTTGCCCGGAGAAGCTGCCTGCGATGTGTTGGCGCCGTTGCTTTCCACGGGTTCGGAATAGCGGACAATCCAATCTTCTATCTTGGCTCCGTGCGCATTTTCCTCGCTGCGGGACAGCATATCATAGATGGTGAACTCCGCTTCGATATTACGTGAGATGCTTCCCCGTGCCCGGTACCCGGTCTGCGTGAAGATTATCTTTCCGGAAACGGGTATCGTTTGGGTGTTAATCTCTACATCCTTGATGCGTACCCCGTAACGGATATTCTTTTGTATGAGTGAGTTCAGCATATTCACATCGTTGTACTCATTCAACAGCTCCTTCCCCTTGTTGCCTATGAGGTTGAGCGCAAGCGAAATGTTCTTCTCGTAGCTGCTTTCGTCAAAGGCATACCAGTGGGTTACGAAGGTCTTTACATGGTTCATGTATTCGTATTGCCGCATATCGCTGGCAGACAGGCTGCTTGCCTCATAGACTTCTCCCTGCCTGTCGATGACGAGAGCCTGGCCGTATGCTTTTTCTATTTTGTTGATAAGGAAGATGATACTGCTGGCAAAAGCGATAGTCAGAATGATGCAGTACCCGGCTGAAAGCCGGATAGTCAGCTTGACCGCATCATCTGCTCCTTTGAATTTCATCAGATTCATAGTTCTATTTTTTATTGTTGTCGTTTATGAAACTTGCCCCGATAGAGGCGGCACCGCCTACGTTGGTCAGCTTGCCGCCTGCCGCTGCGCCTCCCATCAGGGCGATGGTGGCCGCCGTGGTGACGATTGACACGGTTTTCGAAATGATTTTCCCGGCATCGCTGTGTCCTACGATTTTGGAGGATAGCCAGAAACAGCTGCAATAAGCACCAATCAGGGCGAGATCCATTCCTAAATATTGTATCTGCTGCGTAGCTGCGTCCACCATGTCGGCACTTTCCGTATAGATGGCCTTGAAGGTCTGCCATATGATTTGGTTCAGAATATTGATGACGGTGAATACCATACAGGCGGAGCAGAGCGTACCGAACCAGATACTCAACTGTTTCTGAAAGACCGGCAACATGCTTACGGCAAAGACAAACGGGCCGAGAATGACCAGTAGCTTGACAATGACCACGCCGATACCCAAGATGACTACTTGTATGATTCCTACCAATAGGGCGGAAATGCCATGAAGCACAAGGGTGGCGAGGTTGGCGGGGTTGAGCAGCTGCACAATCTTCTCCACGCTGGAGCGTACACCGGTCATTTCGTCCTCTTCCATCTTTTTATCCAGTTCGTGCTGCATGGCGCCGGTGCTGTCTTCTCCGGCTGCTACCTCCGACTGGAGGCTGTGTTTGTCGTATTCGGCAATCATCTCTCCTTGTTCGATGGCTGATTGTGCCATGAACTGGGCAAATTCCTGCGCACGCTCGGAGGTCAGCGAGGTGGCTTCGTTGATTACTTCCATCGTGCCTACGATGGTTTGGGCGATGGGGGTGTATATGCTTAGGCAGAAGAACAGTACCAGGCAACGGGCGATTTCCATCATGTCGGGAAATTTGTCCTCATTCGGGCTTAACAGCTGGCTGGCTCCGTGATAGAGATAGTTGTATGCTAGGTTGCAGATAAAGCAGATGACACCAACACCGAAGGCGATGACTGTCATTTGCGAAACGAGTTCCATCGTCAGACCGTCCGTGATCTGAAGTCCCCAGAGAAAATTATCTTGATTCATAACGCTTTAATTGGTGTGTCGTGTGAAAGCGGCCAACCGTCCCTGGTAATAGGTCTTCCGGTTATGCCCCTTCATGGATTTGTAAATGACCGTGGAACGCACGGATTCGTTAAACTCACGCATCTCTTCGGCGGCTTTTTCCACCGATTCCTTCACCTGCTCGATAAAGGACATGCGCCCTTCCGAGTTCATTGAGAAGTAACTGGTCACGGTGGCCACCTTGAACAGCAAGTCGGTACTCAGGCTCAGGTTGACGGTCACACGCTGAAAGTTGAGAAATTTCAGGCAGTGGTAATTTGAACCTACGTTCAGGTAAAAGCTGTAGTCGCTGCTCAGGCAGGCTACGTCGTCAAGTAAGTCGGCCAGTTCTTTCAGTGATTTGAGTTCCTTCAACTGGTCGATTTTTTGCAGGCCGAGCCGCAGTTCCTGGGCATCGATCATTTCATTGATTTGTGTAACCCATTTCTTGACATTGGCGATCCATTCCGTTGAGTTCAGCAGGGTGTGGCCGGGATCATGCACGACGAACTGGGCATGAACACTGCCGGTTCCCGTCAGCCCCATCGAGGCGGCAAGTCCGAGTATGAGAATGATTCTTTTCATGACGGTTATTTGTTGATGATGAATAATAGGGTGAATATGGCACATACCAGCCAGGCTATCAGATAGCTTTTGGCGTTCTCTTTTTTCATGGCCAGTGCCCATACCACGAAAATGAGCGCAACGCCAAAAGTGCGGCGGCAATGCTTCCGGCAAGATTGTATGCGCGTTGAAGTCGGTTGACCAGCCTAGAAGGGCGGTCAGCCCTTGGGTGGCGTCATCCATACTTTTCCTCCTTTCCTCCAGATAGCGGTTGATGGCCGTATAGGTCGAGCCGCTTTCGTTGAACAACTGCTTCAGTCGTACTACTGTCGCCTGGCGCGAATCGAAGGCTACGGCGGCGAAGTCGGACACCTCGTTGCGGAAGATGAAGGCATCGTTCGACATCTTGATGAAAAACTCTCTCCAGCGTTCCGTGCGCTGCAACGACTCGATCATATAGGCCTCTTCGTCCGTGATGGAAAGCACGGCTTTCACTTCCGGCAGGTTCTGCCGGTGTTCTGAATGGTCGAGGATAATCTTGGTCGCGCAGTTGATGATGATGGAGTCCTTGATACTGGACGGCATGTTTTTCAAAAACAGGATGTTCTGTGCGGCCAGCGTGATGCTTCCCTCCTTTTTACGGAAGGTACGGTACAGGTAGGCGATGAAGTCTCCGAATTTCTCGTCTTGCAGGAAGTCGAGCGCTTCGTCGATGATCAGTTCTTTGGCAAATCCCTGGCGTTTCTTGATTTTATCCACGATCATTTGCAGGGTGATGATGGCAACGAGCGGAAAGTACTCTTTCTTAGAGGCATCTTCCATATCGAAGGCTATCAGCCGGTCATGCACGATATCCACGTTCTCGGTGGCGTTCAGCAGGAATGACAGCTCTCCGTCTGTATAGGGTTCCAGCAAAAGCAACAGCTCCTCTATCTCGAATTTCTGTTTCTCAAACTCGGTCATCCGTTTGCTGAACACTTCCTTCAGATAAGCCCGGTAAGTTATCAGCGTCGGGAAGATACGCTCATGCTTCTCTCCTATTGAAGAGTTGTTCACATAGTCGTAAAATCCGATGACGGATTTCCTGAGAATGGCGTTTTCGGCAGGCAGCTTGGGTTCACGTACCTTCCAAATGTAGCTTATTATGGCTACGATAGTCTTTATCTGGTCATCCGCTGACTCTGCGTCCGTTGTGTCGATATAGAGATACTTGCCGTTCTTGTCACGGTCACACAAGAAGGGGTTGAACGCAAATTTCTTCTGCTCGGTAGAGTCGAAGTATTTGCCCCGGTTCAAGGCTATCATCGAGCGGTAAGAGCCGCCGATGTCGATGATCATCACATCCCGGCCCAGCTCATAGCTTTGCAGGATGTAATTGTTCAGCCAGAAAGATTTACCGGAACCGGACGGGCCGATAACGATGCGGTTCTTGTTGTTCAGCGCCGGATAATCCCAGAGGTTTATCTTGGCGGGAGTACCGAAACGGTCATGGTAGATATGCCCTTTCTCGTCCGAAAGGTACATCCCCTCTTTTTGCAGATAGCAGATGGCCTGCTTGGTCGTGTTGACGAAGCCCCGGTAATTGGCCCTGGCATTGCCGGGTATGTTGCAGAAGAACAGGTTGCACAGCTCGGCGTTCTCCACATAGCACGAACTTTGGTTCATAAAGCTGAAGCCTTGCTGTACCAGTGCGGTTTTCCGCATGAGCGAGGTACGGTCTGTATCGTTCAGTACGACATTGAAGGCGGTATAGGCGGTCTGGTAGTCGAACTGGGTAATCTCATCGCAGAAGGCTGCCTGCTCGCGTTGCTTCTCCGCTGCGGGAGGGTAGAAGTTGGTGATGTAGTTCAGCGCGTCTTTCTCCGCACCGATGGCCGTTACGGTGGCATCGGGATCGGTTATCTCTATCACGATGTTTACGATGTGGTTGAACGGCAGGCCAAGTCCTACGGGGTACAGCATCGAGCATTTGCTCCGTATGCTGTCCGGTATCTCTATGTTTCCCCGTATGCCTTCGACTTGCCGGTGTTCGGCACGGCCAGTTCCTGAAGATGCTCGCCTTCGTTGGTCAGCGAAAGGATGGAAACGTGCTGCTGCCCCTATTTTCATGCTTCCGCTTTCACTGACGGCCATAGGGTTGACGCTCTTCTGCGTGGCATCGTTTTCCGGTGTCTCGTAAGAGGTTGACGTAGTCGTAGATGGCGTTGTTCAGTTCCGTATCATCCATCTTGCGTATCTCAAACTGCTGGATGGACGACAAACCGTTCTCAAAGTTCATCAGAAAGGCTTCCATTTCTGTCAGCCGTTGCTGATATTCCTTATAAGGTTGCTTGAACGGGTAGTGCAGCTTTCGCATCAGCGAGGTGCCCGATGCGCTTTTGCGTATCTTACCGTTTCGGCTGCCGTTCGTGAACGTCACATACAGGTTGGTGTAACTGTTCAGTATCTCCTTGCCGTTGAAATGACGGTTGTTCTCCGCTATCAGGGCATTGGAAGAGTATTCTGCATGATGGTATCGCCCCGTATAGTAGAAATTCTGCTGATGGATGACCGTGCCTGCCGGAAGCATCTTCAAAAGAGCCTCCAACCGCTCGTGGATGTATTGCGCCTCGCTTTCCGACAAGGTGAACACTTCGGGCAGAAGCAGCCGGTAGCCGACGGTGATGTCACCGTTCCCGTTGATGACGGCGTTCTCCGTGATGGTCTGGATAGGCAAGACACTTTCCAGATCCACGGATTTGTCCTTCACCTCTATCTCTGTCTGCCGGATATACAGCAGAGCAATCAGCAGGCACAGCGCACAGATTAGCAGGGATATGAGTATGATGATTCCTATCATGGTTGCTGTTTTAGGATGAATTTGAAAATCTGCCGTTTGTCCGTTATCTGCCGGGGGGTGGCGTTCTTGATCCGGAGGCCGGTCAGGTAGTCCGGGTTACCGGCCTTGTGTTCCTTTTTCAAGGTTTGGAACAGCAGACCGGATAGAAACAGAATGGCGGAAATGATTCCGATGATGAGTATCGGGTGCAGCTGCTTAAATATGCTCACGATGATGATGATGGCCGTCAGCAGCATGAAGATGGCGAACTGTCCCGATGACAGACCGAAGAACTTGATCGGCTTGTTGATTTTACGCATGGTTCTCATGGCTCTTCGTTTTTAGATAATCAGGAAGGCCACCATGATGACTACCACGGCGATGATCCAGCCGAGCAGGTATTCCTTGGCATGGGGATTGTTCGTGGCAAGCGAATAGATGACAAAGACCAGGGCGATGCCGAGTACCGCCGCCAAAATGTATTTGGCTACGTCCAGAATGGTGTCCGCACCCTCTTTGGCTTTGTCTGTCACTTCGGATAGGCTGTTGATCTTCAGGCCGCTTTGTGCCTCCGCCACTTGTGCCGTTCCCAACAGCGTGAAGAATATGAGAAAGGTGAAGATAACCTTTCCATAGCGGTTAATGACTTGGTTCGCTTTTTCTCTTACATTTTCGATTGCTTTCATTTTGTTCCTATTTTTTAATTAAACATGAATCGTTTTCAGTCTCTCCCATTGCACATCCTTATACTTGATGGATATGGGCTCTTCTTTCGGCTGTTCCGGCAGTGGTTTGCCTGAGTAGTAGTAGGCTCTTCCATGCAGGTACATATCGGCTATCTCGGCAGCCAATTCCTCTTCTTCCAGCTCAGGCTGAAATACCACGCAGATGACCGGATAGGCTCTCTCCTGCCCTTCCTTGCGCACCGCCTCCCTTATCGGCTTCTCTTTCTCCTTTCCGGAAGAAAGTGCTTTCTTCTTTTTCCGAAAGTAAAAGTGAAGCGTGACACAGGCGAGTATGGCAACCAGTATCAAATCCACTACGTTCATAAGAGTTGCCAGATAATGAGCCAAGTGACCAATGCCGTGATATAGGTGATGATGGCCTCTTTGGTGCGCTCGTGGTTGCTTATCAGCTTTTTAAGTACCGCTAGTCCGTTACATAGAAAAGCCTACCCCTATCAGCATGGCGCCTATTTCACGGTATAAGGAGATTAGGCCGGATACATTTGTATCGGCTAACAATATGATAATAAGCATGGTGATATGATTTGTCGGTTAGTAGAGCAGTATCTTTATTCCTACGTTCCAGACAGTGTTCCACTTGTCAATGGATAGGGGATTCCAATGTTGTTGTATGCGGGCAAGCAATGCCGTTCGGGGCAGGATGAATACTTCCAGTTCCGTTTCCAGTTTCGGGCCGATGATGAAGTTGTATTCCTTATCGGGGTGGCGGACGTATTCTGTACCGATGAATCCTCCCAGGCCGATGCCCCAGTAAACGGATTTCAGGTTGCAGGCCAGGGTTCTGTAATAACCGCCGTCCACAAAAAGTCCTTACCCTTGTCATGTATCGTTTCGGGAATCGTTTCTTCCGGGTTCAAGGTAGAGACTTGCGGTAGGTTGGCTGTATATTCGTAAGGTTTCTCAAAATAGCTAAACCCGGCTTTCCAATAGCTTGTCCGGTTGATGTATCTGGAAAAGGACAGGTTGTAATAGTTGCCTGCATTGCCGAACAGGTTAGTGCCGTAGTTCAATTCAAGTGCCGGGATGTTCTCATAATGGCGTTGCGCAAAAGCGCTTACGGTGCATAACAGCAGGCTAAGGCTGATAGCAGTCAGTCTGATGTGTTCCATGGGAATTACTCTTTAGGTTATTAATGTTATATATTTTTCTATTTGTCTCATACGGTGTTTCCAATTTACGCGGATTCCTGTCGGCAGAACCGAATCAAGGTGCTTATCGCGTTGTTTTCGCTCCAAACATATAGATTATATACGGGAGGACAAATTTTATGAAGGGCTTTTAAAGGGCCTTTCGTGTTTATTTAATGTGCATTAAAAAATACATGTGCCGTAAACCGGCAGGTGTGGAATAATTCTACAGAAAAAAGCCGGATAGGATTAGTTGTGTAAAACTGTCCTGCCCGGCTTATAGGGTTTGGTTTATATGCGCTTTCGGATGTTGCTCAATGCTTGTGGCGTGATGCCGATATAACTTGCTATGTCTTTTAAGGGTATTGAACGTAACAGCCATTTTTCATTGGCCAAAAGCGCTTTGTAACGCGCTTCGGCATCCAGTGTGTAAAACTCCTCTTCCCTTATTATTTTGCGGTTGATGGATCTTACCAAATGTATTCTGGCCAGCTTGTTGAAATTGATGGATAACTCATATAGCTGATGAAGATCTTTTTTGGGCAATCTCAGATCTTGCATGGCTCCAATGCCTTGATATTGTAGTGGGCATGGTGTTCTTCATGTGAAAGGAAAAAATTGATGAACTCTTTGGCTTGGATAAACCGTGCTGAAATCTCTCTATTCTCTTTGTCCGGAAACCATAACCGGACGATGCCGGATTCCAGATAATAGAGGTAGCATACTTCCTCGCCCCTGGTGACGAGGTGTTCTCCCTTTTTGATATGGATAAGCTCGAAATGAGCATCAAGATACGCCTTTTCTTCGTCTGTCATCCGCACGTGAAGATGGGCGCCCATTACCATGAGCGTCTCATCTATCAGGGTGGCAATTGTTTGAACCATTGAATTTGTTTTATGTTTATATAAGGGTACGGAAACGTACCCTCTAACATGGACGTGGCGTTCCAACAACAAAGGCACGCCCCGTACCAGTTTCATACTGGTACAGGCATGCGCCTGTTGTTGTTAATTCCTTAACGATAGATGCCACTCTTTTGTTAGACAGACGGACGTATATAAAAAAGCGGGCTGCCAATTTTCTGACAATCCGCTGCAAAGATACTATTTTATGGTTTTTGTTCCAACTTTTAGGGATTTAAGTTGACGGCAAGGTCTTCTGGACGAATGCCTACTACCTTTATATAGATATCCCGGTAGATGTTCTCCTTAATCTCCTTGTCCTCTTCAGAATAAAGCCATGCGGTAAATTCATGATAATATTCGCCGGTTCCCAATTTAAAGAAATCCTTATATTGATAATGTCTGCTCACGGGAATGCCTTTCTTGTTTAACAAGAAGGATGATTTGAGCGCATCGTAATATTGCGAGGTCAATATCGCCTTTATCTTTTCATCGAAATATTCCAATGTTTCCTGGTCAAAGAAAAACTGTACGGTGTAGGGCCACTTCTCCCCTTTTCCTTTGATGTACTGGTATTGGAATTTGGTTCTCTCCAGCTTTTTGTTGATACCGTTTAAGATGCTGGTCACCTTCTTCTTCCGGTCATGGTTGTCCTTTACCGTTACATCAAATTCCTTGGCAAGTTGGTCAACCGTAACGGTGAAATAAGGTGCTTGTCCTTGGTCAATCTTATACTTGATCAGGTAAATCATTTTCGCCAGGTTCAGATAAAACTTGCGGTAGCCTTTGCGGTTGGGCAGGTTACGGTAGTCTTTCAGTTCCAGCAGATTGTATTCGGTAAGCAAAGTATTCATCAGATCTTTGCTCAGATGCACGTTGTAATTCCGCTTGGTGCGCTTTTTCGTGCCGAAGTTATCCTTTATCTCAAAGCGGTCCAGTATTTGAATGAACTTATATTGCGTCTTGCCGTTCATGGCGTATGCTACACTGAGGTTGGATGTCCCTAAACGGTATAACGCCGCTTCAAAGGTGTTCTCTATCGGATGCTCTATCTTTTGGCCGTTCTGTTCGGTGATATATACCGGACGTTGGTTGCTGAACAGGAAATCAAGCTGCTTCTCGGTCAGTTTTTCGTTGCAACTTGGTTCGTTCATACCCCATGACCTCACAAAAATCGTTGATGGAGAACCAGCAGTCACCGAACAGGTCTTTCATTTGTGAAGATGCCACGTAAATGATAATGTCAGACATGACAGTGCCGCCTGCATCAAATAGAGCTTCCAATACTTTCGTGTTGGAAGACTCGCTGAGAGTCCTGGGGACTCTGCTCAACTCTTTTTGCGTATTGCTTTCCTTCATAGGCGGACACTTGTTGTTTACTGATGCAAAGATACGTTTTTTCCACGGAAGATAGTGAATATAACTCCCTACAAATGAAGATGCCAAAGCGTTTTTTTCGTGTTGTTTCTCGATTTAGTTGTGTAAAAATGTCCCGACTACGGCTGTTTCCGATCCCCCAGTTGTGTAAAAGTGTCCCGAATGACCGGTTTAGTTGTGCAGAAGTGTCCCGGATTCCTGATTTAGTTGTGTAAAAGTGTCCTGAATGCAGATTCTAGTTGTGTAAAAGTGTCCCGACTTTCCTGTTCAGTTGTGCAGAAGTGTCCCGAATAGTCGGTTAGTTGTGCAGAAGTGTCCTGGTTGCGAAAAGATGCCAGTAAGCGCTAACTTGCAATAATATAGTTGATTATACGGAAAACCTCCCTTATTAGTTGTGTAAAAGTGTCCCACAAATACTTAAATCCCTAAAAACCTAAATAAAACGAAGAAATGATTTTGTTACCGTATTCTTACTTTCGGAAAAAATTTTGAGGTGGAAACAAGTAGAAGTTTGAATTCTTTAACATATTGTCCAGGATAATAGGCAAAGGGATTTTTCCGCAGTTGTGTAAAAGTGTCCCGGTTCAATGCCGGCCTTCACTAAAATGGCGTGCAAAAATAACGCCTGCCCGACAAATGCAGTCGAACAGGCGTATATATATTTTTCCGAAAGTAGAATCAGATGCTCATATACTTCTTCAGTATCGCTTGAATCTCCTTGTTATGGCTGGTCAATACGTCTTCAAGAATGTTGTTGGCGATATTGTGCATTCCTAATCCCGTGGCCATAGCAATCTGCTTCAGCTTTCTGTGGGTTTCGCTGGATATCCGGATTACTTCGGTATTCTTTAATTTTCGCTCTTCCAGATATTCCGAGAATTTTTTTCCGCTGACTTTGCTTTCTTCTGTTTTTGGGGAAGACTGCACGGAAGGTTTGGATTCCGGCTTTTCCATTTGTTCCGGCTGAGGTTCTTGGACGGTTTCTGTGACCGGAGCCGATTCTTTCACCTCTTCATGAATGGGCTGTTCAATCGTTGGTTGGGGAATGGTGCTTGCCGCAACACTTCCGATCTGCTGGATTTCCTGCTCTTTCTTACTGGCGCTTTGCAGCAAGAGTTTTCTCATGGCGGCTGATGATGTCCTTTCTTTGTTGGTTGCCATAGCTTTATTCTCCTATATGGTTACAGATTAATTCCAATACCTCTTCACAGAACGCATCACAGGGATGATGGTACGCTTTACTCAGCGTACTTAAATTGCGTTGATAGTCAACCCTTGAATCCTTGATGTAGTTTTGCATCAACTCGAAAGGCAAGGTTTTTTTATTTTTCAAAATTTCTTTGAACTCCAGCACATTCGGAAGAACACGGTTCATAACACCACGCATGGTAGTCTTTTTACCAATCTTTCGACGGCTTTCAATAATCCCTTCATAGATGTTATAGTAAAAGGTCAATGTAGGTCTTAAATCGGTCTGGTTCGGTTCGAAGGGAATGATGATCACGTCAACGAAGTGCAGCGTTTCAACTACACCGTTTTGTTTCAGGTTACCCGGAAAATCGACAAGTATAATGTCGTAATTGTCCTGAAGGAAATCCAGTTGGTTGATGAACTCTGAGGAAGAGATATTGATAACCTCATATTCTTCTTCCTTTTTCATGATTCCGTCCTCGGCTTCGTCCTCACGTAATTTTCCGATAGTGTTCTGCATGTCGTCGATATCCACCACGGCAATGGATAAGCCCCCCTCTTCGTTTGACTGCGAATGAATATAACCTGCAAACAAAGCTGTCAGCGTAGACTTCCCTACCCCGCCCTTGGGATTCTCAAAAGCTACGACTACTCCTGGTAATATTTGTCCCATAATGTACGTTTTTAAGTATGTGCGCAAATATATAAATAATAAATTAAATAATTGCATACTTTTATAATTAATTTATTATACACTTATTTACTTAATTGTATAAGTAATTACACATATAAATATAAATATAAATATGTACATACTTAATCTTATAATTAAGTATGTATGTTCATACTTTGTAATAATATAATTAGTAATTATGTATTTTGTAACTAATGGCTTTCCGTTCGCCTGTTACAATGTGCGTAGTTACTTTGTAACAAAGTGAGCGGTTAATCTGGATTAAGAAATCAAGACTTTTGTCTGGTTTTGTTTCACAGCTGAGTATTATTGTATATCTTTGCTAATGCAAGGTATGTTTTTGTGGGTACAAAAAACCTTGCGACAGCCGAGCTGCCGACCAATGTTCGTTACACTCACATACTCTGTATATATGAAAGAGAATCGAGATATAAGTATAAAGATCCGCTTGACGGAAGCCGAGAAAGAACAGCTTCTTCAACGTTCAAAGGAAGAGGGAAAATCCCTTTCTTCCTTTATCAGAGAGTCTGCCTTGAAAGGCAGAAGCATGTCGAAAACCGATGTGCAAATGATATATGAACTTCGTAAAATAGGAGCCAATATCAACCAGCTTGCCAAACATATCAATACGCTTCCGTCCGATGAAAATATATTGTATTCATTGGATCGGATTAACCAATACCTTTCGGATGTAGAAACCATTAACCGGAAATTGTTATGATAGCCGAGATACAACCTTCTTTCTCATCCCACCTGTCCATGAGCCGGAAAATTGAATACCAGCTTTCCAAGGTCAAGGAAGGAAACGGAAAAGTGCTTTACACCTCCACTGGTGACGAACTGGCCGCCATGCCAGCCTACATGAAACTTATCTCCCAGTTGAATGACCGGGTGAAACTACCTTATGCGGAATTTATTCTGAGCCTCTATCCGGGAGAAAGCCTTTCCGATGAACAGTGGCTTTCTCTTGCCGGGGAATATATCGAGAGGATGGGGTACGGAAAGTCCTGTTATGCCGTTGTCCTGAATACCGACAAGGCACACAGCCATGTGCATGTGCTGCTGACCACGATTGATGAAGAAGGCAAAAGCATTCCTTCCGGGAATAATTACAGCCGTTCCGAAAAGATCTCAAGGGAACTGGAGCAGAAGTACGGTCTGTTGCCTTTGGAAAGGGAAGGAGGCAAGAGAACCACGTTGGGAGAGGCGCAATACCGTAACTATTATTTCGATGCGGCCTTGAAGAAAGCCATGCGTAGTTATAATTACAAGGATAAGGTATCGGCTGTCCTAGAACAATCCGATACATACTGGTCTTTGGATAAACCCTTGCAAGAAATAAAACTGGCCAATGAAGAATGGCGTGTCCTGTTGGGGGATGAAAGCTATGACAACCTTTTCGCATTGCTGGAAAAAGGAGGCTTTTTCAAACCCTTGTTCAAGGATGAACTGTTACAGCTGCTTGACCGTATTTATTCTTTTTCTGAAAGTACATCCGATTTCCGAAGAAACCTGGAACAAGAAGGGTTGTATATGCGTCTGGTCACCAAGAAGGACAAATCCTATTATGTCTATGGCATTAAGGATTCTGGATTTTATCTGAAGGACGTTTCGCTTCCTCAGAAATATCGCTTCGGTAATATCCGTTTTGATGGCCATGGCATGAGTGCCGATGAACAGAAGCATTATCTCTATGACCACGTGTTTAAGGCTTTGAACTCTTCTTCCGGATATGAGGATTTCAAGAAGAACTTGGCGGAAGAATCGATTCGGGTGACGGAGCATGTAAACGGCAAAGGCGCATATGGGATTTCTTTCTATATGGAAAACGTGGAAAATGCTCATATCTTTAAAGGTGCGGATCTTTCCCGTAAGCTCACTTATCAGAATATCCAGAAGCTTTTCGATGGCGTGGCAGTCGGTCTCTCGTCACATATTAATAGGGTAGGGGAGTTCCGTGAGCGGGTGGATCGTGAGGCTTTCTATATGCAGGGTGGGGGAGTTATGGCCATTCCGGAACTTGACATTACCGGCAGCGGGAAGAAGTCGCAAGAGGATGATCTCATACCGTCCAAAAAGAAACGGAAACGCAAGAGTGGTCCCGATTTCTCTTTATGAATACTAACTTAATATAATATATTTCTTTATGAATTATCAGACCGTTTTACAGAATTATCTTCCCGTCGAACAAGGGGATTTCATGTTGAAATATGAGATTGATGACCGAGGGTATGCCATTTATTCACCGGAGAAAGGTTCGTTCTCTTGTATCGAATTACATGGCTTTTCCGAGCTTACTCCTTGGCAATTGGCTTTTCTCCTTTCATTGGATATGCAGCAGATGAAAGAACAGGATGAGTTTTCTCTTTCCGTATGTTGCAAGCGGGAAAAGCTCTTGTCTTATCTCTTTGATGTGGAGGAAAGCGAAACAACTTTAAAGACAAAACATGTGTCCGGGTGGCAAGGCTATCTGATGATGGATATCCATAAGCCGGACAGGGTACGGAACGTGTTCCAGTTCCATCCGGAAACGAAAAAAAGCCCGTTTGGTCTTTGACAACCGGTTATGTGTCGCTTCCCTTCGTGAGAAAGAGAAAGGAAAGATCATCCATCTCTGTTGGAGTCCTTCTCTCTTTGCTGCCATCGATAGGGGAGGAGAGCGTACCGCACCGGCTTATCTGTTGGCTTCTAATGCTGCCTTGTTGCATGGGTATGCCATGAAGCAGATTGCGGAATGCTTTGCTGGTACACCGGCTGAAGAACGGGTTATCGGTATTCATGTAGGGGATAATGTCTATGAGGCCTTGTCTTTGTGTGCTATTACGCCCGTAACGTGCAGGATGAATATTTGGTTATTCCTGAGCGGAAAGATGGGATGATGATTCTTGAAACCCCGAAATGGAATCCGATACGCCAGGCCAACTTCGTGGCTTCACTTAACAAGATGGCGGTTGACCAGGCGAAGAAACGCTATCCGGAAATGGAGGTTCCAAATGAACGGCCATTCACATGTCTCTCTTTTTCCCGGAAGTCTTTCGTCTATTTCCCGGATCTGAAGGTGTATCAGGAGGTGTTCTTGAAGATGTATTTGGGATTGGTGAGGTTACAGGAGGTGCATTTGCTGGGGTAAGGAACAATTGCAGTGCTGCTTATAATATAGTGGCACTACTATTGTTAGAGTACTTCTATCATTCCTTTGGTTACGGCATCGGCCAGTAGTCTTTTTACAATCCTGCCACTGGGAGGATTGGTTATCCCAAGCGTTATCTCAACCCTGTTTGATAGAGGATGATAGTGCAGGTATTGGAGGATTTCATCTTCAATAGTCATGTTATAATTCTTTTATCGGGACAATTTTGCCTAATATTTATGCTTTTGTTTATTGTTCTGTCTGTTGGATTTTACTTTTTTTTATTTCCGTTCT
>VOFI01001064.1_pt1 | contig 22000 bp, 21 predicted proteins | sample 5384131 | NCBI WGS metagenome assembly VOFI01 (sample SAMN12384728, study PRJNA508395) | human gut metagenome | isolation source: healthy gut H | host: Homo sapiens | reverse complement strand
TCTCGCCCCATGCGCTCTCCGTCCCGGATATAGACTCCTATGTGGGGCTGATGCACACCCTGTTTATTTTTTTTTGCTTCCGCCTCAAAGACCCGGATGAATTCCTCGCCGATGATCTTCCGTTTTTGCTCCGGCTCACTGACGCCGGCCAGCTTGCTCAAAAACAGCTTCTCCGCGTTGACCCGGACGAAGTTGATGTCCCACTTTCTGAAGGCCTCCTCTACCTCGTCTCCCTCGTTGAGACGCATGAGGCCGTGGTCCACAAATACGCATGTCAGTTGATTGCCTACGGCCTCCGCTATCAGCGCCGCCGCCACAGAGGAATCCACGCCGCCGGAGAGGGCCAGCAGTACCTTGCCGTCCCCCACCTTTTCCCGGATCTGACGGATGGCAACATCCTTATAATCCCCCATGGTCCACTGCCCCTTTGCGCCGCAGACCTCATAGAGGAAGTTGCGGAGCATGGCGGTGCCGTAGGCGGTGTGATTCACCTCCGGGTGGAACTGGACGCCGTAAAAGCCCCGGCGCTCGTCACAAATGGCCACGTTGGGACAGGCGTCGGAATGGGCCACCAGTTCAAAACCCTCCGGCACCTTCTCCATATAGTCGCCGTGGCTCATCCAGGTAACGCTCTCGGCAGGCAGGCCCTTGAACAGCTTGCAGTCGGTTCTGAAATAGGTCTCCGTCTTGCCGTACTCCCGGGCGGAATCCGCCGTAGCCGCCGTCACCCGGCCGCCCAGATTGTGAGCGATGAGCTGACAGCCGTAGCAAATGCCCAGAATGGGAATCCCCAGCTTGAAGATCTCCGGGTCCGCCTGCGGGGACGCGGGATCGTACACACTGTTGGGCCCACCGGTAAAGATAATGCCGATGGGGGCCATCGCCTTGATCTCCGCCACCGGGGTGGTATAGGGCCTGACCTCGCAGTATACGCTGCATTCCCGGACCCGCCGGGCGATGAGCTGATTATACTGACCTCCGAAATCGAGAACTAAAACGGTTTGTGATGCCATAGGGACCTCCTGAAAAATAAATTCAGATATTGCGCCTTTATGTGTTTTCGCGCTCCAGCGCCGCCTGGACAAAGCCCTTGAACAGCGGATGGGCGTGGTTGGGCCGGGACTTGAATTCCGGGTGATACTGAACGCCCACAAAGAACGGCTGGTCCGTCAGTTCCACCGTCTCCACCAGCCGTCCATCGGGGACAGCCCGGAGAGGACCAGTCCCGCGGAGGTGAGGGCCTCCCGGTAGTCGTTGTTGAATTCGTAGCGGTGGCGGTGACGCTCGGAGATCTCCAGCGTGCCGTAGCACCGCTCCATGGTGGTGCCGGGCCGGATCACACAGGGATAGGCCCCCAGCCGCAGCGTGCCGCCCTTGTCGATCTCGTCGCTCTGTCCCGGCATGAAGTCGATGACCTTGTTTTCGCACAGTTCGTTGAACTCGCCGGAATCCGCGTCGGCGATCCCGGCGGCGTGGCGGGCATATTCGATCACAGCGATCTGCATTCCCAGGCAGATGCCGAAATAGGGTACCCGATGCTCCCGGGCGTATTTCGCCGTCAGGATCATGCCGTTGATCCCCCGCTGACCGAAGCCGCCGGGGACGATGATGCCGTCCAACGCGCCCAAAACCGCCTCCGCATCGCTTTCCGTAATGGTCTCGGAGTCGATCCAGCGGATGTCCACCTCAGCCCCCAGAGCATAGCCCGCATGGCGCAGTGCCTCTGCCACGGAGAGATAGGCGTCATGAAGCTGAACGTATTTGCCCACCAGACCGATGGTCACACGTCTGTCCGCATGTTTGATCCGCTCCACCATGTGTTCCCACTCCGTCAGCTCCGGGGCCGGGGCGTCGATGCCCAACTCCCGGCAGACCACAGAGGAAAAGTTGGACTGCTCCAGCATCAGCGGCGCTTCATACAAACAGGGCAGCGTGATGTTCTCAATGACGCAGTCGGGCTTTACATTGCAGAACATGGAGATTTTCTGGAAAATAGAAGGCTCCAGCGGCTCGTCGCACCGGAGGACAATGAGGTTGGGATTGATCCCCATGCCCTGAAGCTCCTTGACAGAGTGCTGGGTGGGCTTGGACTTGTGCTCATCGGAGCCCTGGAGGAAGGGCACCAACGTCACATGGATAAAGAGGCTGTTCTCCCGGCCCACCTCCAGAGAGATCTGCCGGACAGCCTCCAGAAAGGGCTGGGACTCAATATCGCCGATGGTGCCGCCGATCTCGGTGATGACCACGTCGGCGTCCGTTTGCTTACCCACCCGATAGACAAATTCCTTGATCTCATTGGTGATGTGGGGGATCACCTGCACGGTGGAGCCCAGATACTCCCCCCGGCGCTCCTTGTTCAGAACGTTCCAGTACACCTTGCCGGTGGTGAGGTTGGAGTACTTGTTCAGATCCTCGTCGATGAACCGCTCATAGTGGCCCAGATCCAGGTCGGTCTCCGCGCCGTCCTCGGTCACGAATACCTCGCCGTGCTGATAGGGGCTCATGGTGCCGGGGTCTACATTGATATACGGGTCCAGCTTCTGGGCCGCCACCTTCAGCCCTCTTGTCTTTAAAAGGCGGCCCAGAGACGCCGCAGTAATGCCCTTACCCAACCCGGATACCACGCCGCCGGTCACAAAAATATATTTCGTCATACGTCCTCCTCCGAAAATTTCACGTTCTGTCTACGCAGTCCCGCTTTGGCAGTTTTTATTTATAAGTCGACAAGATCTGCTCCGCCACGGCCCGCTTCGTCACACAGCGATCCATCGCCTGCTTTTCGATGTATCGGTGGGCCTCCTGCTCCGTCATATTCAGTTCCCCGATCAGCAGCCACTTGGCCCGGTTCACAAGGCGGATCTCCTCCATTTTTTCCTCAATGGTGGCATTCTTCTTTTCCAGCCCCCGCAAACGCTCCCGGGTACCGCACAGCAGCCGCAGGGATTGGGTAAACAGCTGGGTCGACATAGGCTTGGACAGCACCAGAACGCCCTGTGGCGTCAGCCGTCCGTCAATATCCGGAAAATGCTCTGCCTTCACCAGCAGCAGTACCCCGGCGGCGCTGTGCTGGCAGATATCCTGCGCCAGTCGGGTGCCGAACTCATCCGGCAGCGGCGTGTTGATCACCACCAGATCGTAGCTGTTTTCCAGCAGCTCCCGGCGGGCACCGGCGGCGTCCGCCAGCACCATGACCGGCCAATAGAACCGCTCCGGCAGAAGGCTCCGGACGGATTCATTGAATTTTGCGGAGGCGGACACCACCAGAACGCTGTACGCATGGCCAAGCTCCATCGTTGTCCCCCTCCTTTTCTGTGTTTTTTACCGCGTGCTTTCTGAGCGGTCAGGTATAGTATTGGATGATCGCTGCAGGAAGATGTTCTTTGATAAAATCACTGGCGGCGGCCGCTGCCTTGGCCTCCGCCCAGGTCTCCGGCAGTCTGCGGTACCGAGCCCGGATCTCCTCCGGTGCCGTGTAAAGGTTCAGATCCGCAGCAGGCGGCAGCTGCATGTTGTGAGCAACGCCCTCCATTCCCGCCCGAATCAGCAGAACAAAGGCCAGATACGGGTTGCACAGCGGGTCCGGAGACCGCAGTTCCGCCCGCCGGTATTCCCCCACCGCCGCCGGGACCCGGATGAGCTGAGAGCGGTTCTCAGCGGACCAGGAAAGATAGCCGGGTGCCTTCCAGCTTCCAAAGCGGCGGTAGGATTCCTCCGTGGGGTTCAGGAACGCCGTCATGGCCTCCACATGGGCCAGCACCCCGGCAAGGACCTGGGGCATCACGTCCCGCTTATCCTCGCTGACAGCGGAGAAGTTGATGTGCATTCCGTTGCCCGCCTTGTCTGCCAGAGGCTTGGGTCCGAAATCGGCATACAGCCCGTTCCGGGCCGCCACCGTATCCACAGCCGCCCGGAAGGTCACGGCGTTATCCGCCGCAGTGACCGGGTCCGCATAGCGGAAATCAATTTCGTTCTGGCCGGGGCCCTCCTCATGGTGAGAGCTTTCCGGCCGGATGCCCATGCGCTCCAGCGTCAGGCAGGCCTCCCGGCGGACATTCTCCCCCCCTTGTCTGCCGGGGCAATGTCCATGTAACCGGCACGGTCATAGGGAATTTTGGTAGGCTCGCCGTCCTCGTCTAGCCGGAACAGATAGAATTCCATCTCCGTTCCGAAGGCAAAAGTCAATCCGGCCTTTTTGGCGTCCTCTACCGTTTTTTTCAACAGGCTCCGGGCGTCCGCGCCGATGACGGTGCCGTCTGGCTGGGTCACGGCGCAGAACATCCGCACCACCCGTCCATGCTCCGGCCGCCAGGGCAGCACACAGAGGGTGGACGGATCCGGGCGCAGCAGCAGATCAGAGTGGACCTCCCCACCGAAGCCGGGAATGGCGGAGCCGTCGATGGCAATACCGTACTGGAAGGCCCGGTCCAGTTCCTCCGGCATAATGGCGATATTTTTCTGGCGGCCCGCCGCGTCGCAGAAGGCCATGCGGATGAACTTCACGTCCTCCTCCGCCGCATACTGCTTGATCTCCTCAACCGAATACTGCATATTGTCTCCGCCTTTCCGTTATGGTTTCCGTATGCATGCCCGGCGATCCAGGCCCCCTCATTTTTTGATGCAACTGTTATAGCACACCTTTTTATGAATTTACAATATGTAAAACAGAAAAAATCATGGTTTTCCGAGACTTATTCTCCGTCATGCTCACACATTGGAGGCTGCTGGTCTGGTCTCCTGTCCTGTTTTGCGCTCTGCGGCGATTCTTTTCCAACCGCCAGCCCGTTCTGCAACAAAAAAGGCGTCCACTTCCAACGGGAGCCATGCTCCCGCTGAAAATGAACGCCTTTGCTCATTTTGTATTCAAAAAAGACCTGATTCAACAAATTAGGTCAAATCGTACCATGTGCGTCCGCGCTTGTCAATCATTTTTCTGTCGAACACGGTGCAAAAAGGAGGGCCTTCGCCCTCCCTTTTGTCCTGACCGGTGCTTACACCGTGCCGGTGACGATCAGTTCGCTGACGCCGGGGGTCACAGTCCACGCCCCGGTCACCGGGTCCTGCGTATACGTTGCTGCGGGAACGGTGATCTGCCCCGCCGTTGTGGCGAACAGGCCGGTGGTCCCGTCATAGGTGTACTGCGTACCGGCAGTCCAGGGTGCACCGTTGTAGGTCACCGTGAGACCGTTGAGAACCGGATCGAAGGTATCCCGGAGGATCACGTCGTCCGTTGCGGTGACGGGGGTATTGCCGGTGTTCTGGATGGTAAAGGTGTAGGTGATCCGGCCGTTCTCCGCCACCACCGTGGGATTCAGCCCCTTGGTAATGGACAGTCTCGGGCTGCTCACCACGCCAACTGTCTCCTCCGCCGTCACAGGTGCGGCCAGCCCGCCGCCGGTCACGGTGACGGTGTTGACAACGCTGGACTCCGCTGCCAGCGGCGCGTAGCGGGTCACCTCCGTCTCATAGATCACAAGGGCGCTGCCCCCCGCCGGGACCGTGATGCCGGTGACGGTCATGGGCGGTCCGGCGTTAACGACCGGAGCGGCTTGCAGCGCGCCGTTTACATAGTACCGAACGCTGCCCGGCAAATAGGCCAGAGGATACAGAGTCGCTCCGCCAAAGGTGTAGCCGCACAGATTGTCGGAAATGGTCAGGCCCGTCAGGGGCGTGATGCCGCTGTTGGTAAGGCTGACCACATACGTGACCGTCCCGCCCGGTTCGTAATTCTCCCGCACCGCCGTTTTTGCGGCGGTCAGGACCTCCCTCAGCTCCCCGGTGACAATGTTGGAATTGACGGTGCCGCCGGTATAGGTGAGGGTCGCCATATTCTGAAAGGATGTGGGCATAAAACAAGCCTCCTTAAAATCGCTCAGGTTCGCGCGTCTGCGCGTTCCATTCTATGCGCCGGAACAGCACACGGTCCCCCGCCATTCTCTAAAAGCAATAAAAAAAACAGCCCACCTTTGGCACTTTCGGAAAAAATCTGGTTTTGCCGTGGGAAAGCGTTGATTTTTTTCGGGAACCGTGCTATCTTGATAACAAGCGAAATCGTTTTCTTGCGGATGTAGTTCCCGCATATCTGTTAACGGACACAGAAAAATCCGTTTGCGCTTTCGCCAACCTTTTCCCCGCAAACCATTTTCTATTTGTACGCTTATCCAAATAATGATCCTAAATATTCATAAGGAGGACGTTTTATGTTTGATCCGAAAACTGTTTCCCTGGGTATTGCTCCCATCGGCTGGTGCAATGACGATATGCCGGAGCTGGGTGCCGAGAACACCTTCCAGCAGACCGTCAGCGAGATGGCTCTGGCCGGCTTCACCGGCTGCGAGATCGGCAACAAGTATCCCACCGACCCTGCCGAGCTGAAGAAGGCTCTGGACCTGCGCGGTATGCGCATCGCCAGCCGCTGGTATTCTTCCTTCATCCTGACCCGTTCCATGGAGGAAGAGGAGAAGGACTTCATCGCCAACCTGGACTTCCTGGAGGCTGTCGGCGCAAATCACATCAACGTCTCCGAGCAGAGCTACTCTATCCAGGGCAAGGTGGACGTGCCCATCCTCACCGGCGGCCACAAGCATGTCATGAACGATGAGGAGTGGGATCGCTTCTGCAAGGGTCTGAACCGTCTGGGCCAGATCGCTTCCGAGCGTGGCTTCAAGCTGTGCTTCCATCATCACATGGGCACCGTGGTCCAGACCAGCGAGGAGACCGACCGCATGATGTCCAGCACCGATCCCCGGTATGTGTTCCTCTGCTATGATACCGGCCACTTCACCTTCGCCGGCGAGGACCCCCTGGCCATGCTGAAGAAGTATGTGGACCGCGTGGGCCACGTCCATCTGAAGGATATGCGTCTGCCCGTGGTGGAGGAAGCCCGCAAGAACAACTGGTCCTTCCTGCAGTCCGTCCGCAATGGTGCTTTCACCGTCCCCGGTGACGGCAACGTGGACTTCGATCCCGTATTCAAGGTGCTCTCCGATGCCGGCTATCAGGGCTGGCTGCTGGTGGAGGCTGAGCAGGATCCCGCCAAGGCCAATCCTCTGGAGTACGCCATCAAGGGCCGTACCTACATCCGGGGAGCACACCGGTCTGTAAATCGCGCGATGGGAGGACCCCGGTCCTCCCCACCGCGTTTCCATACCACTTTTTGACATCAAACAGGAGATGTTTCCAATGACTTATTTCAATAAGAACAAGGAACTCAAGCGGGGCTACAACGCCTATATCGACGAATCCACCAACTACATGGGCACCCTGATGAACGTGGGCCTGCTGGTGATGGAGGACGGCGACACCTATACCTACGAAAGCGCCGACCGCGAGGTTGCCATTCTGCTTTTCGAGGGCAAGGTCACCTATGAATACGCCGGCAAGACCGTTGAGGCCGACCGCCCCAACTGCTTCCATCACGAAGCCTACTGCCTGCTGGCTCCCAAGGGCACCAAGATCACCCTGACGGCTCACAGCCACAGCGAGCTTTACATGCAGGACACCCTGAACGAGAAGGATTATGAGCCGGTCATGTACACCCCGGAGACCGTCCAGACCCAGCACGCCGGTTCCAAGGGCGAGCTGATGGGTGCTATGGAGCGTGAGATCAAGACCTTCTTCGACTATGACAACGCCCCCTTCTCCAACATGGTGCTGGGTGAGGTGCTGAACCGTCCCGGCAAGTGGTCCTCCTATCCTCCTCATCATCATCCCCAGCCGGAGGTCTATTTCTACCGTTTCGACTATCCTCACGGCTTCGGTGCCGGTTTTGCCAACGGCGATGTTTACAAGACCGAGCAGAACGGCTGCGCCGTCATCAACCACGGCTTCCACTCTCAGGTGGTAGCTCCCGGCTACGCCATGTGCTACGCTTGGGGTATCCGGCATCTGGAGGGCGATCCCTGGCTGAAGACCCGCATCGACGACAAGGAGCACGAGTGGCTGTGGAAGCCCGATGCCAATGACCACATCTATCCCAATCATTGATCGGAGGTAACAAAAGCATGAAAACTGTCCGTTTGACCATGGCGCAGGCTTTGGTCCGTTTTCTGGAAAATCAGTACATGGAGGTTGACGGTGCCCAGCACCGCTTCGTCCGCGGCGTGTTCATCATTCCCGGCCACGGCAACGTGGTGGGTCTCGGTCAGGCGCTGAGCCAGGAGGCCAAGCACCTGGAGATCTATCAGGGCAAGAACGAGCAGGGCATGGCCCAGGCCGCCGTGGCCTTCGCCAAGCAGATGAAGCGTAAGCAGATCTGCGTTGCCACCTCCTCCGTGGGCCCCGGTGCCGCCAACATGGTCACCGCCTGCGGCACCGCCACCGCCAACAACATCCCCCTGCTGGTGCTGCCCGGCGACACCTACGCCTGCCGTCAGCCCGACCCCGTTCTGCAGCAGGTGGAGCACACCAACTCCCTGGCCACCACCACCAATGACGCTTTCAAGGCTGTGTGCCGCTACTGGGACCGCGTTGTCCGTCCCGAGCAGCTGATGAGCGCTATGATCAACGCCTTCCGGGTGCTGACCGATCCCGCCAACACCGGTGCGGTCTGCGTTGCCATGCCCCAGGACGTTGAGGGTGAGGCCTATGATTATCCCGTGAGCTTCTTCGCCAAGCGCGTCTGGCGTCTGGAGCGCCGCCCCGCCACCGAGGCCGCTCTGGCTGACGCTGCCGAGGCCATCCGCAAGGCCAAGCGTCCCATGATGATCTGCGGCGGCGGCGTCCGCTATTCCGAGGCGCACGCCGAGTTTCTGCACTTTGCCGAGACCTTCGGTATCCCCTACGGCGAGACTCAGGCAGGCAAGTCCGCCACCGACTGGCTGCACCCCCTGAACTTGGGCGGCGTGGGCACCACCGGCTGCTCCGCAGCCAACGAGATCGCCCGGAAGGCCGATCTGGTCATCGGCGTGGGCACCCGCTACACCGACTTCACCACCGCTTCCAAGTGGCTGTTCAAGGATACCTGCAAATTCGTCAACATCAACGTCTCTGAGTTCCAGAGCCTGAAAATGGAGGCTGTCCCCGTGGTGGCTGACGCCAAGGAAGCCCTGCCCCGTCTGGAAAAGCTGCTGGAGGGCTATCAGACCGCCTATAAGGATGAGGTCAAGGTCGCCAAGGAGAAGTGGATCGATGAGCTGAACCGTCTGGATCACATCACCTTCTCCGACAAGAAGAGCTGGAAGCCGGAGATCAATGACGCCAACGCCGATTCCGCCAAGCACTTCGCGCAGGACGTCAATGCCCAGCTGACCCAGACCTCCGCTCTGGGCGCCATCAACGCCATGATGAGCGAGGGCGACGTTGCCATCGGCGCCGCCGGCTCCCTGCCCGGCGATATGCAGCGGATGTGGCGTCCCACCGGCGTTGACACCTACAACATGGAGTACGGCTATTCCACCATGGGCTACGAGGTGGCCGGCGCTCTGGGCGTGAAGCTGGCCATCGGCGACAAGCACGAGGTCTATTCCTTCTGCGGTGATGGCAGCTTCAATATGCTCCACGGTGAGCTGATCACCGCCTGCCAGGAGCACAAGAAGATCAACATCTGCCTGTTCGACAACGCCTCCTTCGGCTGCATCAACAACCTGCAGGTTGGCCACGGCAACGTTACGCTGTGCACCGAGCTGCGCTATCGCAATAAGGATGGTCTGTTCGGCAACTTCATGAACATCGACTACGCCAAGGTGGCGGAGGCTTACGGCTGCAAGAGCTACTCCGTCCGCACCATGGAAGAGCTGGTGGCCGCCTTCGAGGATGCCAAGAAGGTAAAGAACATCCCCGTCCTCTTCGACATCAAGGTCCTGCCCAAGACCATGACCGACGGCTATTCCTCCTGGTGGCGCGTGGGTGACACCGAGGTGTCCGAACGCAAGGAGAACCTGGCGGCTTATGCCGACCTGCAGGCTCACCTGAAGGAAGTCCGGAAGTACTAAGATCATTTTTATTTACGAAAACCCATCTAAATTATAAAAAAGGAAGGTTATTAACATGGAAAAGGTATTGAAGATCGGCATTATCGGCTGCGGCGCTATCGGCAAGGATCACTGCCGCCGCATCATTGAGACCGTCCCCGGTGCTACCGTTGTGGCCGTGTCCGACTATGTGGCCGCCGCCGCTGACGACACCGCCGCCAAGTACGGCATCAAGTCCTACGGCAATGACTGCGATGGTATGATCAAGGATCCCGAGGTTGAGGCCGTGGTCATCACCTCCATCGACCCCACCCATCATGACTATGTCATGAAGACTCTGGCTGAGGAGAAGTGGTGCTTCTGCGAGAAGCCCCTGAGCCAGAACGCCGCTGACTGCGAGGACATCATCAAGCGCGAGCAGGAGATCGGCAAGCGTCTGGTGCAGGTGGGCTTCATGCGTCACTATGACCGCGGCTACGCCGAGATGAAGCGCATCATCGACTCCGGTGAGATCGGCAAGCCCCTGCTGATCAAGTGCTGCCACCGCAACGTTGCTCAGGGCCCGGGCTTCAAGACCGAGAACGGCGTCACCAACGTGGCCATCCACGAGCTGGACATCTGCCGCTGGCTGCTGGGCGACGAGTATGAGGACGTGCAGTGCGTCAAGGTCCGTCAGAGCTCCAACTCCAACAAGGGCTATGACAACCCCCAGGTCATGCTGATGCGCACCAAGAACGGCTGCTTCATCGATGTGGAAGTTCAGGTTGCTGACGGCTACGGCTATGACATCCAGTGCGAGGTTGTCTGCGAGAACGGCACCGTGAAGCTGCCCGATCCCTACGCTGTGGTCCGCCGCTCTCGTCCCGCCGGTTGGGACAGCGTCCAGCCCGCCGAGTCCATGCCCATCATGACCGACTGGAAGGAGCGCTTCATCGAGGCTTATGACATCGAGTTCTGCAAGTGGGTGGAGTCTGTCCACGCCGGCAAGCTCACCGGCCCCTCCTCCTGGGACGGCTATGTGGCCTGCGTGGCTGGCGATGCTCTGAACGCCTCCCGCGGCACCTCTCAGTTCATGAAGGTGGAGACCATGGAAAAGCCCGAGATGTACAAGTAATCTCACCCCATCCAATATAAAACACGGAGCCTGGCCAATGGTCAGGCTCCGTGTTTTTCCTTTTTCTGCAAATGCCGGAGCTTTCTCCGGCGCTTTTGCTTTTTCGATACAAACGCGGTTCAGCGTTCAAACAGCTTCCTCACTCCACCTCTAAGTGAACGGACTTATGGAACTGAGGCTCCACCAAACCGGGGAGTTCCACGGCGTCGGTAAAATACAGATTCTCGACGTACTCCTGCAGCAGGGACACCACATAGGGATGGGGCCGCTCGTCAGGCCGCCGGGCCGCCACCGTCACCACCGCCGTTTTGGGCTGGAGCTTTTCCAGCAGCTTCCGGGAGGTGGAATCGAAGGAGGCATGGTGGGGCACCTTCAGAATGTCACAGGGGGGTCAGATTCACGGTCTCCCACACATGGGCGTAGGCGTCGCCGCCCAGAACGATCTCCTTGCCGTGGTAATACAGCCGCTGGCGCAGAGAGCACACGTTTATGGATTTGGCCCAGCGCACCAGTTCATATCCGTTCCGCTCTCCGTTGAAGGCCGCGTCATAGATCTCCTTCTGCCGCCGGTACAGGGCCGGTTCGCCACAGAGGATATCCATTTTCAGGTCCGGCGTCAGCTGGAGGGAAATCGTTTCCGTCCCCGGCACCAATTCAAACTGCTTGATACGGTCGGGGTGACTTTGCAGCGCCTCGGTATAGATCTGGGGCAGAGAAGGGCGTTTCTCGCAGCCTTGGGCAAGTTGTTATCCGGATGGAAGGGGGCCAGCTCCGGGGCATTTTCCGGTGGCAGATAGGTGGTGTAAAACCGGTCGATGGTCACGGCATCCAGCACCCGGCTGAGGCCACCGATGTGATCCCGGTGGAAATGCGTAGCCAGAGCCACGTCCAGATGGGTCACGCCCAATTCCCGGAGAAAATCTCCCGCATAGATCCGCTGAGACCGGGGGTCCAACTCTCCCGGATGATCGTCCCGCACCAGACAGTCATGGCCAAAATCCACCATCATGGCAAACTTCTGCTGCGTTCCCTCCATCTCCCGAATGAGAATACAGTCTCCGTTGCCTATGTTGATAAAGTCCAAAGCCAGCATACGCAGTCCCCCCCCTATGTTGTTGTTACAAAGATACCATACTGCGTGAACGTTTACAATGAAAAGCGGCCCCTGCGTCAGCCAAAATTTCCCTTTGGATTTTGACAGTTCCCACAAGAAACCCGCGGCGGGCATTTTGCCCGCCGCGGGTTCTCTTCGTTTTGATCGGTTTCCCTTGAAAAGTCACGCTTTTCCGTAAATGACCGTCTGCTGCCAGCCGCCGGAGCCTTCCTCCGTCCCGGTGTCTGGCAGGAGATCCGTTTCCGGCTCCGCAGGCTCCTCAGCCGGCGTCTCCGGCGGTGTGGACACGGCCCGGTTCTCCACTGTGATCTTCCGTGCGGTGATCCACTGTGCACCATCATTCCAATAGACGGTGACGGTATCTCCTACGTTCAGCAGCGGGGCCTCCGGCACCTGGGCGGCGCTGACGTACACGGAGAAGCTGCTCTCCCCCTCAAAGCGGAGGTAATAGACGCTGGTCCCCTCGATCACGGCACTGCGGATCTCGGCAATGGTGCCCTTTGTCTCCCAAAGCTCCTGCTCCTCCGCTGGCACCTCCGCGTCGGCCTGGTCGATGATGCCGTTATTCAGCAGCGTTTTCCGGTAATTCTCCTCACACTGGGCCACGGTCTGCCCCGTCTCCACAATATTGTACTGTTGGACGTTCACCATGGCATACATCTTCACCAGACCGTCCTCGCCCTTCAAAGCCATGAAGTAGGTGGGCTGGTCGGCGATATTCAGCAACAGCGGGAAGGTGGCGGAATAGCGCATCTGCTGGACCTGGCTCTGGGCGGAGCTTTTGGCGGAGGTCTCCGTCGCGCCGGCGCAGGGGTAGAACCGGGTCTCCTTGGTGCGCTGGTTGGTGAGGATAAAGCCGATGTTGGACTGGTCGCTGGTAACGGAGGTCACGCCGGTGTACATATACACATCGTTGTTGATGGCGATATAGTTCCAGCCGTCCGTGGTCAGCGTCACGTCCCGCTGGCCGAAGTAGGCGTTCAGAAAGCCGTTGTGGAACTGGCCGTAGTAGTCATACTGATCCATGATGATGTCGGAGGAGTACAGCCGGTCCACCCAGGTGGGCACATCCTCGTAATACTGGCTCTCGCCGCTGACGGCGTTCACCAGCACGGCACCCTTCACGTCCGTACCGCCGAAAAGCCCGATGCGCTTGACGATCCGGGAGCAGACCCAGTAGGGGTGCCCTCCTCGTCGATCTCAAACACCGGCTCGTCGAACATCATGGTGGGGTACTGGAACCGCAGGTGGCGGTAGAGGTTCCGGGAGAAGTGCTCCGCCGTGGTGTACTTCATGCCCTCGTCCAGCCGGACCACCTCCGCATTCTGGGTCACCATGTCGATGATAAGATAGGCGGGCAGACCCTCAGAGCGGTTGTTGAACCACTTGATGAGGTCTCCGTAGGCAAGGCTCGTGACCCGCACGGGGCGGCCCTTATAGTTGATCTGGGTGTAGTTGGGCAGGATCTCAAACTGAGACACCATATCCGCCAGCTCACCCAGCTTCCGGCTGCCCAATCGGGCGGCGGAGTCCTTGTCCAGCATGGGGATCTGGTCATAGCTGATCTCCTCCACCTCGGTGGCGAAGTCACCGGTGGTCAAGGGCAGCAGCTTGCTGTAGGCACCGGCCCGCAGCACCACCCAAGAGGAAAGGGAGCCAATGGCGATGGCTGCGATCATGGCGATCACCACGAAGAAGGGTATGGTGCACTGCTTTTTCACAAAGCCGAGATACCCTCTCGCACCGGTGCCCTGGAATCCGGAGGTCAGGACAGCGCAGCCGCAGTACACGGCGCACAGCAGGAACACAAAGAAGTAAAATTCCTCCGCATGGGGGTTCAGGGCGGGCAGCTCCACATAGAAGTACACCAGCCCCACCAGCGCCGTCACGGCGATGTTGATGAGGGTGCGGGTCACGGGAGTGCCGATGGGCTTCCGGGGCTTACGCTCCCGCTGAGGGCGCTCGCCCCCCTGTCCGAAATCTCCGGGGTTGAAGCCGCCGAAATTGAAGGTAAAGGGCATAGGGTTTGCCTTCCTTTCCAAAAGTTATCAAAACTGATACAAATTTATCATACCGGAAAAGTATGAACAAATCAAGGCCGCCCGCCGGCGTTGAGCCAAAAGGCCCCTCTGCCGCCGAACGCGGCAGAGGGACCTTGATTTTGTTGGTATAGCCGTTACTTGGTGACGACCAGCTTGTCGTCCTCCACAGCCAGCTTGGCGGTATCGCCGGTCTTGAGGGTGCCGTCCAGCATCTTCTCGGCCACAGCGTCCTCCACCTTGCTCTGGATGGCACGGCGCAGGGGTCTTGCGCCGTACTTGGGATCGAAGCCCTCCTTGGCCAGTTCCTTCACCGCCTCGTCGGAGGCGTCCAGATGAATGTCCATGGTCTCCATACGGTCCGCCACGGTCTTGAGCATCCGGCGGGCGACCTCCTCAATGTCCTGCTCGGTGAGGGCACGGAACACGATGATGTCGTCGATCCGGTTCAAAAACTCGGGGCGGAAGGTCTGGCGCAGCTCTGCCAGTACCGTCTCCTTGGCCTGTGCATAGGCTGCGTCGGCGTCCGCCTCGGCCTTCTTGTCATCAGCATCGAAGCCCAGCTTGGCGCCGGCAGCGGTCAGCGCCTTGGCGCCGATGTTGCTGGTCATGACGATAACGGTGTTCTTGAAGTCTACGGTGCGGCCCTGAGAGTCGGTGATCCGGCCATCGTCCAAAATCTGAAGCATGATGTTCCAGACATCCTCGTGGGCCTTTTCGATCTCATCGAACAGCACCACGGAGTAGGGGTGACGGCGCACCTTTTCGGTGAGCTGGCCGCCCTCCTCGTGGCCCACATAGCCGGGAGGGGAACCGATGAGGCGGGATACTGTATGCCGCTCCATGTATTCGGACATATCGATCCGGATCATAGCGTTCTCATCCCCGAACATGGACTCTGCCAGCGACTTGCACAGCTCCGTCTTGCCCACGCCGGTAGGGCCGAGGAACAGGAAGGAACCGATGGGCCGCTTGGGGTCCTTCAGACCTACACGGCCGCGGCGGATGGCCCGGGCCACAGCCTTTACAGCCTCGTCCTGACCCACCACACGCTTATGAAGGATATCCTCCATGTGCAGCAGGCGCTGGCTCTCGTCCTCGGTGAGACGGGTGACGGGGATACCGGTCCAACCAGACACCACAGCGGCGATGTCCTCGGCGTTGACGTCCCGGTGCTCCTGATCATTCTTGCGGCGCTTGTCCCGCTCGATCTCCACCTGCTCCTTATAGTCCTTCTCGATGTCCCGCAGCTGGGCGGCCTTCTCGAAGTCCTGTGCGTTGATGGCGGCGTCCTTGTCCTTGGACAGGGCGTTGATCTTCTCCTCCAGGCTCTTGAGTTCCTCGGAGGGTTCCTCCTGCTCCATCCGCACCCGGCTGGCGGCCTCGTCCATCAGGTCGATGGCCTTGTCGGGCAGGAACCGGTCATTGATATACCGGGTGGATAGCTCCACGGCGGCCTTCAATGCTTCGTCGGTGATGTGCAGCTTGTGGTGCTGCTCATACTTCTCCCGCAGGCCCTTCAGGATCTCCAGCGTAGCCTCCTGACTGGGCTCGCCCACCGTCACCGGCTGGAACCGGCGCTCCAGAGCGGCGTCCTTTTCGATATACTTGCGATATTCGTTCAGGGTGGTGGCGCCGATGATCTGGATCTCACCGCGGCCCAGAGCGGGCTTGATGATATTGGCGGCGTCCACCGCGCCCTCGGCGGAGCCTGCGCCCACGATGGTGTGCAGCTCATCGATGAAGAGGATGATGTTGCCGTTCTTCTGAACCTCCTGCATCACCTTCTTGATACGCTCCTCAAATTCGCCCCGGTACTTGGTGCCGGCCACCATGCCGGAAAGGTCCAGAGACAGGAGCTTCTTATCCAGCAGGTTTTCCGGCACATCGCCCATGGCGATCTTCCGAGCCAGACCCTCGGCGATGGCAGTCTTGCCCACGCCGGGCTCACCGATCAGGCAGGGGTTGTTCTTGGTGCGGCGGGACAGGATCTGGATGACCCGCTGGATCTCGTCATCACGGCCGATGACAGGGTCCAGCTTGCCGGTCCGGGCATCCGCCGTCAGATCACGGGTGAACTCTGCCAGTGTCTTGCTGCCCTTGCCGTCCTCCTTGGCGGAACCGGCTGCCGGAGTACGGCTGTCGCCGCTCTGGGCCGCTCTGGGCGCGGCGGTGAGCTTTTTCATCAGTGCGGTATAGAGCTGACGGGCGTCCACACCGGCGGACCGCAGAATACGGACTGCCATGTTGTTGCCCTCCCGCAGAATACCGGCCAGCAGATGCTCGGTGCCGATGTAGGCATAGCCGCCCCGGATGGAATCCTCCATGGCGATCTCCACAACGTGCTTGGCGCGAGGGGTCAGACCCTGAGCGGGATTGCCGCCGGGAAGACCGGCGCCGACGCTTTTCCGAACCATTTCCGTCAGCAGGTCATCGGTCAGGCCCGCCTCCGTCAGGACGGTGGGGCCATGCCCTCGTCCTCACGCATCAGGCCCAGCAGCAGGTGTTCCGTCCCCACATAGCCGTGACCCAATTCGCCTGCGGCCTCTTGTGCCAGCCGCAGGGCTTCCTCCGCAGTGGGAGTAAATTTATTTTCATTCATAATTCAATACCTCTTTTATTCTGGGGTGTGCGTTTTGTTTGAACGCGCCTGTTAAGCGCTTTCCTTGCCGTCCTTGTGGGACTCCTTGGCCTCCTTGTGGGCCTCCTCCAGCTTGTGGATCTCGTCCCGCAACTGGGCGGCCCGCTCGAAGTTCTCCTCGTGGATAGCCTTCTTCTGCTCCAGCTTCAACGCATTCAGCTGACGCAGATAGGAGAACCGGCTCTGTTCCTCATGGCTCATGAGGTCATCCTTCTTTTCCTCCTTGACCTCCTGCACCGGCGCTGCGCCGATGGCGGGCATGGCGTCGAAGAAATCATCGAAGGGGCTTTCCAGCATCCGGTTCATCCGACCCAGCAGAGAGGGCATGGGGCTGAAGAAATCTCCGAAGAAATCATCATTGCCAAAGAAGCTGTCCCGCATGGACGGCCGCCGGTTAAAGAGCTTCTGGGTATACCCCAGTTTTTCCGCGCAGGCCTGGCAGAGATGGTGTTCTTCTGTTCTTCCGTTGATGCTGCTGCGATATACAAAGCTGACTTCATTCTTTCCGCAATTCTCACATTTCATAATGCATTCCTCCATAAACTGTATATAAATTTTTTCTTAACTGTGTTGCGTGCCGTTCCTCAGGCGTTCACACCTGTAAGATCAGCACCTGTCGCAGGATATCCGCCCGGACAGCGTCCCGGCTCTCCCGGGGCACCCGGCTCAGGGCCTTATCGCCCACGGCGGTGAGGATCGTCTGACCCATGTCCCGCTCCAACGCGCCGGACTGCACCAGATTGCTGAGGATAGCTCTGGCCGAAGCCAGATCCACGCTGCTGCCCAGACTGTTGATGACGTGCATCATCAGCGTCTGCCGGTCCACCTGCACCCGGGTGATGCGGATATATCCGTTGCCGCCGCGCCGGCTCTCTACGATGTAGCCCCGCTCCGGTGAAAACCGGGTGGACATCACATAGTTGATCTGGCTGGGTACACAGTTGAACCGCTGGGCCAGCTCGCTGCGCTGGACCTCCAGCACACCGTCCTCCGCCGTATCCAAGCTATCCTGCAAAAAGCTGGCGATCAAATCTGAAATCCCCATGGGGACATCTCCTTTCTCGTCTCCGTCTTTTGACTTTGACTATCTTTAACCTTTGTTTGATTGTAGTATAGCACCATCTTTTCCAATGTCAATAGCTATTTTTGACTTTCTTTGACCATTTGTGTAAACAGTTTGTGAACGCTCATTTCCCCCATAGTTCGCATATGCAGTTCAATATCTCTAACCGCCGAAAGGCCCTGCTTTTTCCAATGTTTTTCCGGTTTTTGTGACATTTTCACAGTTTTCTTTTTCCTTGGTAAGAATTTAACAAATCGCCCTTGCTTTTTAGAAATTGTATGATACAATGAAGGCACATTCTAATGGAGGTGTGTACACATGGCTTATAAGATTACTTCTGCTTGCGTCAGCTGCGGTTCCTGCGCAGACGTTTGCCCCGCCGGCGCTATCAGCCAGGGCGACGATCAGTACGTGATCGATTCTGCCGCTTGCCTGGACTGCGGTTCTTGCAGCGACACCTGCCCCAACGGCGCCATCGTCCCCGAGGAATAATTCTTAAAGGGATACATAAAACCGTCTCAGGCCCGATCCTGAGACGGTTTTTTTGTTTGCCGCCGGGACTTGCGGAGAAAGCGGTTCCCCTATATAATAATAGAAGCGTTCAATGGGAGGTGACGGCGTGGAGCATTGGGAATACCTGAAGCCGGACGGGCTGCGGTTCGTCTGGGATGATACGCTGTTCCGCCCCGGCACGGACTCCTTTCTGCTGTCCTCCCTGCCGAAGCTCTCCGCCGGACTGCGGGTCTGCGATCTGGGCTGCGGCACCGGCCTGCTGGGGCTGCTGCTCCTGCAAAGGCAGTCGGAACTGACCGTCACCGGGATCGACATTCAACCGGCGGCTGTGGCGCTGGCAGAGCGGGCCGCCGCCGAAAACCGCCTGACGGATCGGCTCACGTTTCAGAGTATCGACCTCCGGCAGGTGCGGCAGCATTTTTCCACCGGCTCCTTTGATCTGGTGGTCTGCAACCCGCCCTATTACCCGCCCGCCAGCGGAAAAGTCTCCGGGGACAGCGCCCGCCGCACTGCCCGCTCCGAAACGGAGGCGAGTCTGGCGGATATCTGCGCCGCCGCGTCCTATCTGCTGCGGTGGGGCGGAAAATTCTGTCTGGTCCACAAGCCAGAACGGCTGACGGACACAGCCTGCGCTCTGCGGGAGGCGGGCATGGAACCCAAGCGGCTGCGCTTCGTCCAGAATCGACCGGACACAGCCCCTTCCCTCTTTTTGATAGAGGGCTGCCGGGGCGGTAAGCCGGGGGTGGACATTCAACCGCCCCTTCTTTTGCAAACGGATACCGGCGCTCCCACCGGGGAGCTGAACGTCATTTACTTTCGAGATCAGGAGGTCTGACCATGGCAGGCATTTTATATCTGGTAGCTACGCCCATCGGCAACCTGGGGGACTTCACCCCCCGTGCGGTGGAAACGCTGGAAAACGCGGACTTCATCGCCGCGGAGGACACCCGTGTGTCCATGAAGCTTTTGAACCATTTCGGCGTGAAAAAACCTTTGATCAGCTATCACGAGCACAATCACGTCACCGCCGGGCAGAGCGTTCTGAATCGACTGCTGGCCGGGGAATCCTGCGCTCTGATGACGGACGCCGGCACCCCCGCCATCTCTGACCCCGGCGAGGATCTGGTGCGGCTGTGCGCGGAAAACGGCGTGGAGGTCCGGGCCATTCCCGGCTGCTGCGCCGCCGTCAACGCCTTGGCTGTCAGCGGTCTGCCCACCGGACGCTTCACCTTTGAAGGGTTCCTCACTGTCAATAAAAAAAGCCGCCGGGAGCACCTGAATTCCTTAAAGGACGAGACCCGGACCATGATCTTCCACGAGGCCCCTCACAAGCTCCGCACCACACTGAATGACCTGATGGAGGCCTTCGGCCCGGACCGCCGGATCTCCCTGTGCCGGGAACTGACCAAGCTCCACGAGGAGGTCCTGCGTTTCACCCTGGCCGAGGCCGTGGCCTATTACGAGGAGAACGCCCCCAAGGGCGAATACGTCCTTGTGGTGGCCGGAGCCGCTCCCAAAACCGGCGCCGTGGTGACACTGGAAGACGGCGTGGCGCAGGTCCTCACTCTGAAGGAGCAGGGGATGCGGCTGAAGGACGCCGCCAAGGAGGTGGCGGAGCACACCGGCCTTTCCAAAAACGAGCTGTACGCTGCCGTCTTGGAGCGGTAAGCGTGAAAAACACCCGGCGCGGATGATCCACGCCGGGTGTGCTTTATTTTGTGAAGTGCTGGTGGTTGAAAATGTGGTCCGAACAGAAGCAGTGATAGCCCTGACACTTGGAGCAGTACCGGAACTCCAGTTCCGGGTGGTCGGCGTCCGTGCGGCCGCAGACTTCGCACTTGTGGCGGTAGCCCCGCTCCGTCTCTGCCTTCTTCTGCTGCCGGACGGCGGACTTGAATTGAATGGTCTGTCTGGACCGCTGGCGGCTCTGGATGCCCAAAATGCTCTTGATATCCTCCCAGAAGAAGATCACAAAGTTCAAAATTGCCACCACAGCGGCCAGAGCACTGGCGTAGGCACCGTACCGCACGGACCGAGCGATGTTCCACGCCATCAAAGCGATGTCCGCCCATGCCAGCCACTTGGCCTTCAGAGGGATCACCCCGTAAAACCAGACCTGCGCGTCGGGATACATCACTGCGAAGGCCAGGAACATCGTCAGGTTGATGTAATAGGCGTCGGACAGGCTCCAGCCGTAATACCCCGTGGCCAGCGAGAGGATCACCGTGGACAGTACGCTGAACAGCATGCCGCTGAGATAGTACAGGGTGAACTTGGCGGTGCCCCACTCCCGCTCCAGCGTCCCGCCCACGAAGTAGCAGAAGGACAGCATGATAAACAGCGATATGGGGCGATAGGTAAAGGGCAGCAGCACAAAGGTCACCAGCCGCCACACCTCGCCATGGAGCACATGGTAGAGGTCAAATTTCAAAAAAGCTCAGGGCCGCCGACCCGGCGAACAGCGTCAAAATGTACGTCACTGCGTTGGCGATAACAATGTAGAGCATCAGGTTCGGTATGCCGAAGCGGGGATGGCTGTACGCAAACCGGTCGATCCATTGGTTCAGTTTCTTCAAAATGGGTCCTCCTGTCATTCTTCAGGTGTGCCGGAGGCAAAACCGCCGGACAGATGGCATTATTATAACCGTTCCTGTCAGAAAAGTCATCTTTAAATTGTGAACGTTTTCCATCTGATAAATTTTTATAAAAAGATTCTCCGTTTTCGGTTGACAAACCGCCCCAATCTATGGTAAACTAATCAAGCGTTTGAGAGCCGGAGAACTCCTCTGCCGATGGAGAGATGTCCGAGTGGTTTAAGGAACCGGTCTTGAAAACCGGCGAGGCGCAAGTCTCCGTGGGTTCGAATCCCACTCTCTCCGCCAATTTCATAAAACACCATCGACCTGCGGAAGTACCCAAGAGGCCGAAGGGGCTCCCCTGCTAAGGGAGTAGGCTGGATAAAACCGGCGCGAGGGTTCAAATCCCTCCTTCCGCGCCAACCACGCAATCCTTGTGATTGCGTGGTTTTCTTTATGTTTCAACGTTTTCAGCCGTTTTAGGCGGTAAAAATATTTTCCATTACGACAATAAAAAACTCAAAAAAGACATTTTATCTTCGATTTTACGAACGGAACCCCCTCGCTGCAAAAGTGAGGGGGTTTCTTTTGCTTTATTCAATTCCAGGGACTGTCTCCACCCTCTCCAAATATTCCTCGATCCATCCCTGTTCCGCCATGACAATCTCTTTCCCAATCTTCTCCGCATAGGCCCCACTCCAACCGTGCCCCGGCACTCTCACGCCAGCACACCAGGAGAACATCCGTCGGCAGCTTCACCTCTTATTGACTTTTGTATGCGGCCTGATAGAATAATAAGGTAGAAAGAGGTGCATGGAATGGATACTGGTTTGAAAATCGTCTGCTGCATTAGTCTCGGTATTCTTTTTTCTGTCTGTGCTCTTGTGTTTGGCTATTTAAGTCCCTCCGTCCGGAGGGGACTTATTTTTTACGCTATTCCCCTCGTCACGCTTCTGTGCTGCGCTCCGTCTGCTAATCTGCGCCAGTCTCCACGAATCTGATCGTACCCGACAGCAGATCCTTGTATCAAAA
>VOFI01000983.1_pt1 | contig 22000 bp, 28 predicted proteins | sample 5384131 | NCBI WGS metagenome assembly VOFI01 (sample SAMN12384728, study PRJNA508395) | human gut metagenome | isolation source: healthy gut H | host: Homo sapiens | reverse complement strand
TTGTGCTCAGTGCGTACCGTGATTTTAATTATGCACAGCAGGCGTGTGATCTTGGTGCATATGCATATCTTGCTGAAACCAATCGAGGAAGATAAACTGCAGGAGACCATGCAGGGCGCATACCAGACCTGTATGGAGAAACTGGAGAGCGAAGAACGTTATGAAAAGCTGGGAAAATATGATCCGAAAAGATTCCACCAGTTTTCTCCAGGTTGTTGTACAGAAATATTTACAGAATAAAATTTCCTATGAAAAGGTGCAGGAAGTATTTGCGATCTTGAAAGATGTGATCGAAGAGGGCGACCGTTTTATTGCAATGTGTGGGATCTTGATCTTACATATAAGATTACGATGCACTGAATTACAAGCGACCAGGCTGGAATTGATACAATCTCTGGAAGAAATGTTTTCAGAGCGGTATTTTTTCTGGCATTTTGAAAAGGCAGAAGGTTGTCATGTATTTCTGATCAAGACAAAGGAAAATGCGACAGTGCGCGAGATTGCGCAGATTCTGGAACAGGTTAAAGGGGAACAGAAAAGTCCGGTTACTGCATCGATTTCAAACCGTATAAAGGACTGGATGGAATCCGCCGAAGTTACGAAGAGGCGCAGGGACTTTCGAGGAATCTGCGACAATGCTTTCAAATGAGAATACTTTTTCCCATACCTGTGAAAAAAAGAAAAAGCGGCAAAAAGTGATTGTGAAGAGGCAGGACTTACGATCGTCAATGCTGTTCGGAAGAATACGTTTAAAGAGTTAAAACAGGCTTTTATTGTGTTGATCTACGCACTTCCACATGAGGAAGAGTTACAGATCCGTTATATACATAAGGTTATGCCGCAAGCGGAGATGATGCTGAACGATACTTACGGAATGACGGAAAAACTGCAGAAACAGTTCCGAAATTATTATTCGAATATGGAGAGTCTGACAGCACAGGCGGTAGATGTCAGTTATAGGATCCTCGGAGAAGCAATTGAGAACGGGAAAAAATATGCAGAAAGCGGAGAAAATAAATGTGCAAAGGAATATATGACAGTGGCACTTTCTTATATCGGTGAGCATTTGCAGGAGGAAGAACTTTCTATTGTTCAGGTGGCAACGCAGATTTATCTGAATCCGGTATATTTCGGGCGTGTATTTAAAAATACATTTCATATGACCTTTAAAAAGTATCTCTTACAGCAGAGAATGGAGAAAGCAAAGAGACTGATCCAGGATGGATGTGAGAGTATAGGAACGGTATGTGAGCAGGTGGGAATCAGCAATGCATCCTATTTTTTCACATTTATTTAAAGAATATACAGGAAAATTACCGAGTGAATACAAAAAGGATTACGAAGAATGAAGAAATGGGTGATTAAATCCGGAATACAGAGAAAATACCTTCGATATATAATGGGGCTGTTGTTGCTGGCAATTTTGCTGTCAAGCATCGGTGTTTGATTTATGTAAGGCAGAGTTTGACCACACAGAGGTTACAGATAAATATGAATTTTTAAATGAGAAGATGGGGCTGGCTCTGGATACACTGTCAAAAAGAGGCGGATGAAGGGACAGCAGAATGTATTACTTACGATCAGGTTCAGGAAAGTCTGAAAAAAGCTTCATTTGCAGATGTGGAAAAGAACTCTTCAGAAATATTTTGCCTATATGAATCTGGATCATGTGGCAGAATACTGCTATGTGGATAATAAAATAATGTTTATGCCAGATCCTACTGCATATTGATTATGAAGATTTTTCAGACAGCCATCTGGAAGATTACATGGGAGATTCTTATGCGAAAACACAATGGTTCTGGGCGAAGGATACTCTGTTTGGGACGGAGAAAGAAGCATTGTTTATCGGAAGATATGTACACAGCATGGAATACGCCAGCAAACCAGGACTGCTGCTCATCAAGATGAATGACGGCTTTCTGAAACGATACTTGGAAAGGATCGGAGTATGACAGATGAAGTGCAGATCGGAATTCTGGATAAGAAGGGAAATTTATGCGCTGCCTGGTGCCCGAAAGGGACGAAGATTTCGGATGCGGTAAAACAGGAAGTCTATAAGATCAGCGCACAGGAAACGAGTGGTATTCTTGCAAAAAGCCGGAGAGTGAGCGGTGGTGTCTGCTCCATTTACAAAGAAAGCAGCTCTGAAATGACGGTGTTCACAGTCGTTCCGTCGAGTGTAATGACGCAGGGAACGATGAGGGTACTTACGGTGCTGATCGGGATTTATCTGTTTGTGGCAGTGGTAGCGGTTGTGATCAGTATCTATTTTTCCAAGCGGTTCACCAGTCCGATCCGGGAGATCAGTGAAGAGATGACACAGTTTGACGGAAATGATTTCAGTCGCCTGATTGAACTGAATACCAATACAGAATTGGATCAGATCGGACATTCCTACAATAAGATGCTAAAAAATATTGAGAATCTTCTGGCAGAGATCAAAGAACAGGAAGGGGTGCTCAGACGGACGGAGTTGAACATGCTTCTGGCACAGATCAACCCACATTTCCTTTATAATACGCTGGATACAATTTACATGCTTGCGCGGATAAACGGAGAAGAGACAACCATGAAGATGATTCAGGCACTTTCCAAATATCTGCGTCTGTCACTCAGCAAGGGCAGTGATATCGTGACGGTGGAGGACGAACTGGAAAATGTAAAGAGTTATATGGAAATCCAACAGATCCGGAATGCAAATCTGTTCCGGTATGAGATTGAGTGTAAGGTGGAAGAGAAGAGTACGTGGATGCTGAAGCTGATCTTGCGAGCCACTTGTCGAGAACGCGATCAAGCACGGATTCTGCGAAATTTATGAGAATGGTCTGATCCGGATTGAGATTGCGAGGGAGGATAGCCAGCTGAAAATCGTGGTATTCAATAATGGGAAGCCGATTGACCGGGAAATGATGGAAAAGATCAATGCCTTAAACGGGCATCCGATTCTGGAGGCGAAAAAATGCTTCCAGGATAAGGAACACGGATATGGAGTGGTGAATGTACTGACCAGACTGGGCTGAAATATGGAGAGGATGTGCTGTTTTACTATGAGGCAGAAGAAAATGGAACCCGGTGTACAATCCAAATTCCGGATGACGGAAAGGAGAAACGTGATTTATAGAAAATATTTGCAATCGGTGTTTTGTATCGCACTGGTTCTGACAGTGCTGACCGGATGTGGTAAAAATACGGGGCAGACAAGCCGGAGTACAGAAAAAAAAGGAGATTGATATTCCGATCATTCTGACGGTAGATCCGACTTCCGGCAAGAAAACGGAACAGGATGTCGTTGATGCATTTAATGAAGAATATGCCGGTACGTATCATATGCAAGTGGAATGGATCATGGAGACGGAAGAGGAATACCGAAAAAATCTGAAACGGTTAAATGTCACAGACGAGCTTCCGGCTGTGATCTATGATGTGCGCACCCTGCCGTCCTTTTATCAGATGATGGTTGCGGATGGACGGATCGAGAATCTGAGTCCGTATCTGGAAGAGGATGAAGAGTGGAGGAATATGATCGAACCGGCGGTGATGGAAGGCTGTACGGATGAGGATGGCAATATCTATCTTGAATGGATCAGTACGGCGGCATTTGCGTGCGCCGGCATGTTTTGGAATCCGGAGCTTTTTGCGGAAGCAGGGATTGAGAAATTCCCGGAGACGGGAAGAATTCTGGGACTGCTGTGACCGGCTGCAGGCAAACGGAATCACACCGCTTGGACTTCACACTGAAGGAACCGGCTGGGCGCCGATGCTGATTGCAACAGCAGAGGCAAAGACACGGAAGAAGGCTATGCATTTATGAAAGAGCTTCTCCCAGAAAGCTATTCCAATGATACCGGTCTTGAAATTGCAGAAACCTTGCAGAAATTGTTTCGGTATACAACAGAAGATGCAATTCATGCTGACTACGATGTGGCATACAATAATTTTGTCGCAGGAAAGGTGGCAATGATCCCGAACGGATACTGGATGATCGACCAGTTGCCGGAAGAATGGAAAGAAAAGGTAAGATTTTCCGCATTTCCGGGAAATAAACTGATCGCCTCACCGGAAACCTTTGGCTGGGCGGTGGTTTCCACTTACAGCGAGGAGGTCAAAGAAGGAGCGGTTGAATTTTTGAAATTTCGCACGAAATTCAATCTGGAAGAGAAGAAAGAGCTGATGGACAAGAACGGACGCACTGAAATCAGCCAGCTCCTTCAGGATTATGTAAATGCCTACAATAACAATCCGCAGATCGTTCCGAACTATCAGGTGAAATGGAACTCCATCCTTCAGGAAGAGACGATCGGGGGAGTGTCTGCCACAGCTTGCCGCCGGGAAAATGACGCCTGCGCAGATGGTGGAGACTGCCGATGAAAGTATCCGGGAGTATGAGAAAGAGAGATGATGGGAGGAGAAGGCTGTTGGTGTCATTTTATCAATAACAAATTTTTTACATTTCGAAAAGTATATTTTTTGTTAAAGGAGGTTTTGCGATTTGTTACAGTCTTTGATTGGATTCTTGCTATTATTTAAGCATAGAAAAGAAATCCAGACGAGGAGGAACGGAAATTATGAAAAACAAAAAAAGATGGCTGGCACTGGGGCTGGTAGGAATTATGACACTTGGATGCTTTGCAGGATGTGGAAGCAAGAGCGATGGCAAGAGTGCAGACGGTAAAGGGACAGCAAAGAAAGGATCTGTATATTATCTGAACTTCAAACCGGAGCAGGATGAGCAGTGGCAGCAGCTGGCAAAGGATTACACAAAAAGAGACAGGTGTAGATGTAACGGTTGTTACAGCAGCTTCCGGAAACTATGAAACCACTCTGATGAGTGAAATGGGAAAGAGCGGAGCACCAACATTATTCCAGGTAAACGGACCTGTAGGACTTGCAAACTGGAAAGATTATTGCTACGACTTATCAGATTCTGATATTTACAAAGAACTCACAAGTGATGATTATGCACTGAAAGACGGAGATTCTGTAGCGGGTATCGGATATGTTATTGAAACATACGGAATTATCACAAATAAGACATTATTAAAAGAAGCAGGATATACACCGGATGACATCAAATCTTTTGCAGATCTGAAAAAAAGTAGCAGAAGACATTACAAATAGAACTTCTGAACTTGGATTTTCTGCATTTACTTCAGCAGGTATGGACGGATCTTCTGACTGGAGATTCAAGACACACCTTGCAAACCTTCCGATCTACTTTGAATATCAGGATGATGGAATTAACACAACAGATGCAATCAAAGGCACATATCTTGACAATTATCGCGATATGTGGGATCTGTACATCAACAACAGCACATGCGATCCAAAGGATCTTGCTGCAAAGACAGGTGACGATGCAAGAAATGAATTCCTGAATAAAAAAGCTGTATTCTATCAGAATGGTACATGGGAATATACACAGCTGATCGATGGCGGTCTGACAGATGATGACATGACCATGCTTCCGGTTTACTTTGGTGTAGGCGATGAAGCAAACCAGGGACTCTGCACAGGTACAGAAAATTACTGGTGCGTAAATAAAGACGCAGACGAAGCTGATATTCAGGCTACATTAGATTTTATGGACTGGTGTGTAACTTCAGATGAAGGAACAAAATGTATGGCAGACGATATGGGATTCAACATTCCGTTTAAGAAAGCTCAGGAATCTAAGAATCTCTTTTTATCAAAGAAGACAAACAGATGACCGAAGACGGAAAGACTCCGGTAGCATGGAACTTCTCAACAATGCCTTCAGAAGAGTGGAAAATGGTGTTGGATCTGCACTGACAGCTTATGCGGCAGATCAGACAGATGCTAACTGGGATGCAGTAGTAAGTGCATTCGTAGATGGATGGGCATCTGAATACAAGCTTGCAAATGAATAAATAAGTTGCATAAAAAGAACTGACCTAGGGGCAGGCTTGCCTGCCCCTTTTAAGTGAGAGGAGAGCCTGTACGAAGCGGGTTTTCTGGATATGGGAACCTACGTTTTTCCATATAAAAATAAAAAAGTGAAATGAGAGCCACCTGGTAGGAAGATCCTTCCGGGCAAAAAGGAAAAGAGGAGGATTTCTATGGAGAAGGCACTGAAAAAACATGCACCAATATTTGTTCTCCCAACATTTCTTGCATTTGTGATCGGATTTATTATTCCGTTTGCACAGGATTTTATCTTTCTTTTGTAAGTTTACAACAGTAGGAAATGCAACATTTGTTGGAATATCAAATTATACCGCAAAGAATCAAGGATACATCATTTACAAGTTCATTTAAATTTACAGTATTATTTATGATTGTATCGATCTTACTGATCAACGTACTGGCATTTGGTCTGGCACTGCTTCTGACACAGAAGTTAAAGGAACCAATATTTTCAGAACTATTTTCTTTATGCCGAACCTGATCGGTGGAATCGTACTTGGATATATCTGGCAGATCCTGATCAACTGTCTGCTTACGATCATCGGACAGCCGCTTCTGGCACTGAATTCTTCAGCCGGTTACTGGGGACTTATCATTTGATGTGCTGGCGAAGAGATCGGATATATGATGATCATTTACATCGCAGGTCTTCAGAATGTACCGGATGATCTGATCGAAGCAAAGAGATTGACGGAGCGAAGTGGGATATCCTCTGGAAAATCAGAGTTCCGATGGTAATGTCTTCCATCACGATCTGCGTCTTTCCTGACACTTACCAAATTCATTTAAAATTGTTTGACCAGAACCTGGCTCTTACAGGTGGAGATCCGAACCATGCGACAGAAATGCTGGCACTGAATATTTACCCCAGACATTCTACGCACGTGCCGGGAATGCAGTGGAAAGGTTATGGACAGGCAAAAGCAGTGATCTTCTGTGTTCTGGTTATCATTATTTCACTGGTACAGCTGAAAGCAACAAGATCTAAGGAGGTGCAAGAGTAATGAAAAAAGAAGAAAAGTATTGCAAATACAATATGGATAGTTATATTAACAATTGGCAAGACTCGCCTGGATTTATCCGATCATTATGATCCTGATGAACTCTTTGAAAAAAGAATCAGCGATCAGTACAGGAACTGCATTTAAACTTCCGACTGCAGATGCATTTGCAGGAATCGCAAACTATGTAGATGCCGTTGCTTCAAAAAGGATTTTTGAGCAGTCTTGGATACAGTACATTTATTACGATTACTTCTGTAGTTGCTATTCTTGTATGTTGCTCCATGTGTGCATGGTATATAACCCGTGTAAATAGTCCGATTTCAAAGATTCTGTATTACCTGTTTGTATTTTCCATGGTCGTACCCTTCCAGATGGTGATGTTCACCTTTGTCACAGACAGCAGATACCTTACATCTGAATATGCCATGGAATATCTGGGTGATCTATCTCGGATTTGGCGCAGGTCTTGCGGTATTTATGTTCTGCGGATTTGTAAAATCGATTCCTGTAGAAATCGAAGAAGCTGCCATGATCGACGGCTGCAATCCGCTGCAGACCTTCTTTTGATCGATATCCATATCCTGAAGCCTACCATGATATCCGTAGGTATTCTGGAAGCAATGTGGGTATGGAATGATTACCTGCTTCCAACTCTTGTACTTTTTGATATTGTTAAGAAGTATAAAACAATCCCAATGCTGATCCAGTATTTCCGCGGAAGTTACGGAAGAGTTGAAATGGGATAGATGATGGCAAGCATTATGCTTACAGTAATCCCAATCATCATTGTATATCTGGCAGGACAGAAGTACATCATCAAGGGTGTTCTTTGCCGGAGCTGTAAAGGGATAGAAAAATATAGTATAAATTTGGCGGACAGGCGTTGCTTGTCCGCTTTTAAATAGAAAAAAGCTTGCAAATTTTGAGAGTTTCCGTTAAGATATAGCGAAAATGGTAGAAAACATTGAGAAAGGAAAGAAGGTATGTTTCAGACGATTATTGGGGCGGTCAGTTCATTTATGTACAGCAAACTTCTGGTGATTATTCTGATCGGTGCAGGTTTATATTTTACAATCCGGACAAGATTTCCACAGGTGCGTTTATTTGAGAGAGCTTGTGAGTCCGTGATGGAGAAGCCGGACGACAAAGAGGCAATCTCATCATTCCAGGCGCTTATGGTTTCAACGGCATCGAGAGTAGGAACGGGAAGGATTTGGTTCTGTATTCTGATGTGGGTGATTGCGATCATTGGAAGTGCGTCTGCACTGATTGAAAGTACGCTGGCACAGATTTACAAGAAAAAGGGAGAGGATGGGAAAATGCTATGGTGGTTGGCTTATTATATCGGAGGCATTACCGCATTGCAGACCACTGGCGATCGTGTTTTTGTATTGCCATGATCCTGACTTATGCATTTGGAGTTCAATATGCTGGCATCCTACAATCTGCAGTCACTTTTCCGGATTTTCTTTTATGATCCGGAAAAGGTAAGCCCATGGATCATTGTGGGATTTCTGGCGTTCTGACCGGATGGTGTCTGCTTGGCGGTGGAAGCCGTATTGTAAAAGGTGACATCGACGCTTGTGCCGGTGATGGACTTGCATATATCGGTATGGCGCTGATTGTGGTTATCATCAATATCCGCAATGTGCCGGAAATGTTCCTGCGTATTTTTGAGGAAGCGTTTGATTTCAAGGCGATTTTCGAGCGCTTCTGCAAATGTCAGCCATCCGGTCAAACAGGGACTGGTTCAGATGCTGTCTGTCTTTATCGACACACTTCTTCTTTGCACGGCAACGGCGATGATGTGTATGTCGTCTGGCATTGATCCAACCAGGGAGATGCAGGGGGCACCGTGGGTTCAGGCATCTCTTCAGAATCCCTGGGAGCATTTTTTCCGGTATTTATAACGGTGGCTATGGTATTTTTTGCGTTTACAACATTGCTTGAAATTGTTTCTATTGCGATAATCTTCTGACCTATATCCATAAAAAGGAACCGGGGAAAAAATTTATGCGCGGATTCCGCCTGGTATCGGCATTTGTTGTATTTCTAGGGGCAGGTATGGAAATGTCGCTTTTTGTGGGATCTTTCCGATGTACTGATGGGCGTGATGGCACTGATCAATATTCCGGTGATCCTGATTTTGTCCGGGACGGCATTTAAGGCAATCCGGGATTATGAGGATCAGTTGAAGCGGGAGTTAATCCGGTGTTTAAAAGTGCAGATATTGAGCTGGAGCAGAAGACGGATTTCTGGAATTAGGGAATCTGCGAGAGTGGTTCGGAAAATGATGGAAGGCTGTGAATTGATTTGACAAAAGTTGTTTTGTGATAATTTGGCGTGAAATCCGGCTTGACAAATTTTGAAGGATACGGTAGTATGACAAAAGAAGAGAAAATTACAGGCTATGAAGAGAACAAGTAGCAGATGACAAGGCTCAGACAGAAAGTAACCGGTTGATGAGAGGTGCACGAAGAGTCAGATGTGAATACATCTTGGAGTTTCACACCGAACGCGCGGAAGCGCAAGTAAGCTGTGACGGAGTGGCGGACGTTATACCTGCTACGGTAATGTTAGTTACTGACTGAGGCATTCGGTGCGAGCCGGATGTGAATTAAGTGGTACCACGAGAATATACCTCGTCCCAAAGGCTGATTGGCCGGAGGACGAGGTTTTTTATTGGAAAAATTGAAGGGGTTCAGGACGGACGCTATCCGGAATCTATTTCTATTTGTCTGCGGGTTCGGCGGCTGATACTTCTAAGGTTATGTAAATTTGTTAAGGGCATGATTGAAAATCCATAACTCGTTTCGCTCAGACAGATGGATTTTCAATCATAACACAAATTCCCAAAACCTAAGAAGTATGAGCATCCGCCAGCACATGCAGTCAAATAGAAATGGTTTCCGGATGGCTGACATCCTTGAAGACTTCAAAGAGTTCCAGACGGGACGCCTCCTTTCTCCTGGCGGAGAAGATTGGCTGTGAGTAAGATATAGGTTTTGAAAAAAAAAAGAAAGGAAAGTAGAAAAAATGGGTATTTATGAAGAGCTTAAGGCCAGAGGATTGATTGCGCAGGTTACGGATGAGTCGCTTATCGGGATCTGGTGAATAACGGAAGTACGTTTTATATTGGGTTTGATCCGACGGCGGATAGTCTGCATGTTGGACATTTTATGGCATTGTGCCTGATGAAGAGACTGCAGGAGGCTGGCAATAAGCCGATTGCTTTGATCGGGGGCGGTACTGCTATGATCGGGGATCCGTCCGGTAGAACAGATATGCGTCAGATGATGACACCGGAGACAATCCAGCACAACTGTGACTGCTTTAAAAACAGATGAGCCGTTTTATTGATTTTTCAGACGGGAAAGCACTGATGGTTAATAATGCGGACTGGCTGATGGATCTGAATTATGTGGAAGTACTTCGTGAAGTCGGAGCACATTTCTCCGTAAATCGTATGCTGACTGCAGAATGCTACAAACAGCGTATGGAAAAGGGATTGAGCTTCCCTTGAGTTCAATTACATGATCATGCAGAGCTATGATTTCTATATGTTATACCAGAAATACGGCTGTAATCTTCAGTTTGGCGGAGATGATCAGTGGAGCAACATGCTTGGTGGTACAAGAGCTGATCCGTCGTAAAACTTGGTAAGGATGCAAGTGCGATGACAATCACACTGCTTCTGAATTCAGAAGGAAAGAAGATGGGTAAGACACAGTCTGGAGCTGTATGGCTTGATCCGGGAAAAAACTTCTCCGTTTGAATTCTACCAGTATTGGAGAAATGTGGCAATGCAGATGTTCTTAAATGTTTACGTATGCTGACATTCCTTCCGCTTGAGCAGATTGATGAGATGGACAAATGGGAAGGCGCACAACTTAACACAGCAAAAAGAAATCCTTGCGTTTGAACTGACAAAACTGGTTCACGGCGAAGAAAGAAGCTACAAAGGCACAGGAAGGCGCGTGCACTGTTCAGCTCAGGAAATAAACAGATATGCCGACAGCAGAGCTTTCTGATGAAAGAAGATTTGCAGACGGGTCTGTCGATATCCTGACACTGCTTCACAAGAGTGGACTGGTTGCTTCAAGTCAGAAGCACGCCGTGCCGTACAGCAAAGGGTGGAGTTGCCGTTGACGGAGAAAAAAGGTTTCCGATATTGCGACAACATTTGCAAAAGCAGACTTTTGAAGGTGAAGGAAAAAGTTGTAAGAAAAGGAAAGAAGAATTTCCGTAAAGTAATCGCAAAATAAGAGGACAGAAAAATGAGTTTTACAGAAATAAAAGCAGAAGAATTAAAGGATAATCCATTTGACCTGATCGGAAAACAGTGGATGCTGATCACAGCAGGAAATGAAGAAAAATGTAACACCATGACAGCAAGCTGGGGTGGTGTTGGAATTATGTGGGGCAAGCCGACTGCGACAGCTTATATCCGTGATTCCCGTTATACCAAAGAATTTGTGGACAGAGAAGATTATTTTACACTGGCGTTCTTTTTTGGAGAAGAGCATAGAGAAGCGTTAAATCTCTGTGGAAGAGTCTCCGGAAGGGACGAAGATAAGATCAAAGAAGCCGGTCTGACACCATATTATGTAGATGGAACAGTTGCGTTTGAAGAAGCAAAAATGATCTTTGTATGCAAGAAGGTTTATGTACAGCGCATGGGAGAAGAAAATTTTGTTGAGAAAGCAAATCTCGACAAATGGTATGCTGACAAAGATATGCATAACATGTATATGGGAGAAATTAAGAAGATTCTTGTGAAAGAGGATTAGGCTATGTGTAGTAGAATACAGAGGCGACTGTAGTTCTGGCCTCTGCATCACCGCGCAGGACAGAACTGTTGGAACAGGGAAATATAAAGCATGGTCATGCCGTCACACAGTGAGGAAGTAATTACATCCCAGGTTCCAAGCCAGGTTGTGGAAGAACTTTCTGCGCAGAAAGCAGAAGATGTCTATCAGCAGTATGAAACGAAAAAATACAGGAGATTTTCTGGTGATCGGCTCAGATACGGTGGTTTGCAAAGGATGGAACGATTCTCGAAAGCCAAAGGATAAAGAGCAGGCATATCAGATGATTTCCATGCTTCAGGGAAAAGCACATCAGGTTTACACCGGTGTTACGCTTCTGATAAAGAAGGATGGGAAAAAAGATCCGAAGACATTTCATGAATGCAGTGATGTGCATGTATATCCGATGAGCAAGGAAGAAATCAGGGAATATATTGCGACAGGAGAGCCGATGGACAAGGCAGGAGCCTATGGAATCCAAGGGGCATTTGGCGTGTATATCTGTGGATTGAAGGTGATTATAATACGATCGTCGGACTTCCTCTTGCAAGGGTATATCAGGAAATGAAGAAATATATTTATTAGAAAATGGGATAATGACCAGAAGGGAGAACGTCAGAACAGAAAAAGAGTTCTGATGTTCTCCTTTGGTTTTATTTAGAAATCTGTAGAGTTTTAACAGATATTTAGTGTGAGTTCCTGGGTGTCTAATCCTTTTCCGGATACTTTTACAGTGACAGTGCCTGGTTCATAGCCGGCCCGGATTACGGCTAAGGATTTGCCATAGAATGTCTTGAAAGTATCGTTGCAGAAGCTTTCTTCAACATTTGGTCTTGCAGAACCGTATCCCTGAAGTGTTGCATGACCAGAGATTTCTATTTTCAGCTCCTGGTCGACAGAGGATTTTGTGATTCCATTTTCACCGATAAGATCGATATTAAGGAAGCAGAGATCCTGACCATTTGCACAGAGGTTTGTTGTTTCAGGAGTGAGTTTTATCGAAGTTTTTCCAGTGGCTGAGACAAGCGTGGTGCGGGCTGTTTCTTTTCCGGAGGAGTCGTAAGCAATGGCTTCGATTTTGCCGGCTTCATATGGAATTTTCCTGAATTTTGCAATATCTTTTTTTTTTCGGTTTCTTTTTTTTACCTGCGCTTTTTTCATTGACAAGAAGTTCTATTTTGTCTGCATCTGAGTAGATTGTTACAGAAGCTTTTTTTCCCTTCGCGACCTTCCCATGACCAGCTTTCCACCGCATCTGTGACACGCCACATAGAAAGAGACTGAAATAGTCTGTGCGGGTATAAGGGTCCAACACCAATTGTTGGAGTTTTCTGTAATCCCCAGATGATCTTGCTCCATCCAACTTCCGGACGTTTTTTTCCACAGATATCAATGATACCGGCACCACCGGAAATAATAAGGCCCGGATCGGCATTTTGCTTCGTCTTTTTGTCTTTGTACTGAATGGTGCCAATGCCTGATTCACCAAGATAATCATATCCGGTCCACATAAAGTCGCCGGTCATGGTAGGAATCGATTTGACAAGCGCCAGTTATCGTAAAGGGTCTGCGGGAGAGTTTCAGAGCCGGTTGTCGCCTGTTCCGGATGATTTCTGGCATCAATTTTATAGCGGCTGGATGCATAATTATATCCGGGAATATCGAAAATACCGGACATAATTTCAGCAATGGCAGTCGCTTTTTTGTTTTGGTCGCTTTATTGATGAGTCCGCCCATTTTGTTCATCATGATATTGAAAAATTCAGAGGTCGGAGCGTTATCCAGTCCACCGGAACCACTGTCTTTGACTTTACCGTCTTCGTCCGTGCCATAAATACTTTTTTTTTACTTCCGGCCATGGTAGCAAGCATCAGATTGATCCCGGCTGTGACAGGTCTTGTATGATCTTTGGTATGGCAGAATTCAGTCATGATACGGGCCTGTTCCTGCCCGTCTGCAAGTCCAAGCTCTGTAATCTCGTTTCCAACAGAGTACATCACAACAGAAGAATGGTTATAGTCTTTTGAAATCATGGCAGCAATATCAGCTTTCCACCATTTGGAAAATGTTTCACCGGCGTAATCGTAAGGATTTTTCTTGATCAGCCACATATCAAAAGCTTCGTCAATAATGTACATACCAAGTTGATCGCATGCATCCAGCATTGCCTTTGAAATGGGATTGTGTGAAGAACGGATGGCATTAAATCCGGCTTCTTTTAAAATGCGTACCCGCCGACATTCAGCATCATGGAAGCCACAGGCACCGAGTACCCCATTATCATGATGGATGCAGGCACCCCGGAAAAGGACGGACTTGCTGTTTACAAGAAATCCATCTTTTTCCCCAGGAAAGGGTACGGATTCCGAAAGAGGTTCTGGCAGTATCAATGGCAGTTCCATTTTGTAGAAGGGTTGCCTTGCAGGTATATAAATAAGGATCTTCGGCAGACCAGAGGTGTGCATCTGGGATGGTGATGGTGACATCTGTGCCTTCGGAAGATACGATTTTGCCAGTGTCATTGAAAATTTCAGTACAATTTTTTTCATCAGGCTGCATAACCGCGTCAGTAAAAATGTGGATTGTATTAAGATCAACAATCTGCACTTTTAACCCTTCCGGGCGGATATAAGAACTTCCGGAACGGTAAAGGTGCACTTCGCGGTAGATACCGGATCCGGAGTACCAACGGCTGTTCGGGACATCTGCGTTGTCTGCAACGACTTTCAGTTCATTTGTTCCGGCAATAACTTTTCCGGTGATGTCAACAAAAAAGTTTGTGTATCCGTAAGGATGTTCGGCAACCTGTCTGCCGTTTAAGAATACGGTTGCGTTTTGATAGACAGCCTCAAATTCTAAGATCAGAGTTTGTCTGGTTTCATTTTCCGAAAGATCGAAAATTTTAGTGTAAATATATTTGCCACCGGCAAAATAGGCACTTGCACTTGCGGTTTTATTCTCTTTTGAGCGCTCTTCACGGATCATGGCGTCATCTGGAAGATTGACATGAAGTATTTCATTGGATCCGTCTTTCTGTACCATCCAGTCACGGTTGAAATCTGTTTTTGCATAAGTTTTCCTCGCTTTTACTATTGAATAGAACAATTCGGTTAATTAGTGAGTGGTAAAAATTTTGACATCCACATCATATGATATTATTATAAATGATATGAAAAAGAGTATAAATGGCATAAATGATGGGATTGAACCTTATGTGTATCAGATTCAATTGTTAAGAGCTATTCGAGATGAACAGGAATGATCACTATAAAAAAGATAAAAACTGGTTTTTATCAGAAAGAGGAATAAATTATGTATTTTCAATCTACACGTCCTATGATGTATCAGGATTTAATTAAAGAAATGAAGGCATATGAAAAAGGTTTTGGAGAAAATCATTTTACAGAAGATAGTCTTTCTTTATTTTAGATTCCTATTATCCGGAAAAAAGAAGAAGGAAGAGAGGTGCTTACATTTATAGGATCGAAGGATTTAGGATATCTTTGTATGGACAAGGAGGAATCGGACAAAATTCTTGAAAGGAAAAGTATGCACAGACATAATTTCTATGAGTTGATGTATGTTGCAGATGGAAGGCTATATCAGAACATTGAAAATACCAGACATCTTTATCCGAAAGGAAGTTGCTGTCTGATGAATATGAATATTCGCCATCTGGAGGAATTCGATGAGTATTGCAGAGTGATTTTTCTGGAATTTACACAAGAATATATTTTGAATTTACTACAATTTCCAAAAGTTTTTTCCGGGAAACGCACAAAGGAATATGAGATGGTAAGGAAATTCTTTTACATGAATTGGATAAAGAAGAGGCATCACAACGGGCTTATATCGATTTTATTCCGATGAAAGAGCGCTTTTACACAAATACGCCGGTTGCTTTCGGAAATACGTCTGAGAGAGAACTATTTGATCAGATAACCAGTTATATCCGGGAAAAGGGATGGACAGGTGCGCAGAAAGGATTTGAGGAAAAGTTTAGTTATTCAGATTATCTTTTATAAAACGGTTGAAAATATACCGGTTGTCTCTGTATGAATATAGCACGAAATTTACAATGGAAAAGGCGGAGGGACTTTTTTTGATTCGGATCTTACGATTGCAGAAATCATGGATGAATCTTTGGCTTTAGTAATCGGGACACAATTTTACAGGCTTTTTTGAAAAAATTATGGAATGACCTGAGGAATATAGAAAATCGAAGTTCCGTTAAATGACAGGAAATCTCAAACGAAATTACTGTATTTACTGGAACAGAGATTTTTTTTGAAAATGCCAGAACCGACAGCAAGCCGGAACTGGCATTTGTGCTGTTAAGCAATATCAATCATTCTCATGGCAAACCAAAGAGGTTGCTTTGAAAAATGTCCGAGATATTATTTCAGATACTGCACACTGTACGGCAAGATCTCAAGCTGTCCGCTCATCTGATTTCTATTTCCGGTGAGCAGGTCGGTCATTGTGCCTGAGCTCTCCATTGTGCGCAGTAAACGGTGTCCTTGATGCATGGTTCTTGAGGATCGCAAATTCCAGCATCCGTTGTCAACAAAGACATCAGATGTTTTTCCAAAATGCACCACTGTTCCGGACCGGGTTGGTGCGCGATCTCAAACATGTTCATGCTGTTGTGGAGTAGATGCCTTTATAGCATTCGTATGGCAAAGAGCATTGCTTTACGATCGGTTATAGTCTGACAAGCACTGGATCAGTACAAAATTTTTAATTCCTGTTCAGAAGGAGCGAAGTGCATTCATAAAATTATGGTCGAGGCAGTAGCGTCCAGCCTCAGGCCGTCGATGCCGAATTCTTCCATCCACATCACAGCTTAAAAGATGATTACCGCCGGATTTTGAAGGTTCAGTTTGACAAGCTCAAATGGCCTTCCCATCCCTCATACCAGAATCCGTCAGCAGGAATTACCGTCAAAATTGATGCAGAACCAGTCCTTGTATGGAGTCCCATTTCTTTCCTGTACATCCTTAAATGCCCAGAAGCGCGTCCTACGTGATTAAACACACCGTCAAGAACGATTTTTTACATTGTGTGCATGGAGATCTTTGCATACTTCTGCGAAATCTTCATTGGTTCCGAGACGGCAGTCGATTTTTTATAATCCCTGGTATCATAACCATGATTGTCTGATTCGAAAATTGGATTTAATAATATAGAAGAGATACCTAAAAGTTCCAGATAACTGCTCCAGTCCTTTAATTTTAAAATCCGGGATACGGTTTGCCGTCATTTTGGTCGGAGCTACAGAATCCAATTGATAGATCTGATAAAAAATTCCTTCATAAGCCCACATATTCTAGTACCTGCCTTTTAGTGTTAAAATTTGATAAAAATCCCATACATCTATTGTATCAGATAGAAGCAAATGATGGTATACTATTTAAAGCAAAAGTGGAATTTGTAAAAATGTAATGATATGGTAATGTTTTTTGAAAAAAAGGGGAAAGGGAAGACATTTTTTTTGGTTGCAATTTATAGTAGCTTTTATTATAATTTAGAGTGCGTGAAAGGTATTTGTGCATAATAATGCACAAATCATGGAGAGAAAATGTGGCAGTTTATACTTAGGAAGTACAGGATTTATTCTTGTATTTTATTTATGAGCATAATAGTGTTCGGATGAAGAATGCAGTATTACAAAATTTTGCAAAGCTGGGAGTATTCCCCTTGCTGTAGTATCGCTGATTGCAGAACTTTATGCGTTATGGGGAGCGCTATCGGAAGATCGGAACAATGACCGGATTTGGATTAGGGAGGACTTTTTCCTTTGTCTGCTCATTTATACGTTGTTTTTGCGCTTCCCTTTGAAGAAACCTATTGTGAAGAAAATAAACTGCGTGCTACTTTATACAGAAGGGGTGTATGTATGGATTGTGCCGCCATCCGGGTGTTTTTATGGTTCGCAGCTGCATTTTGCATGTGGGGAATACGGTGGATGGAAACAAGGGATTTATTTTTCCTTATGATTTTCTGGAATTATCTGTATATTATTTTTTCAGGATCTGTGGACATTTCCACGGACATTTTTTTAACTATAAAGAATATCAGCAAAGTACGCCATTTCTGATACCGAACAGAAAAAGTATACTGGTATGCCTGCGTACTATCAGAAAAAAATGATTGATCTGGAGCGACAGTCTATGAATTTAAAAGAAAATTAAAAAAAACAACAGTATAATGAAATATGGCGCAGTACTGTGGATTTCTTGATCTGTCGATGGACGGTTACATGAAAATCCAGAAGTATTGATGGAAGAACAGATCCGGCTGTGGAGTAACTTTCAGACTTGGGCAGTCGATTTTGAAAGGAAAAACATCCCCGAAATCTGGATGAATTCTGTAAATGGTACCACTGACGGAGTATGAAGATTATGCAGATATTTTTGACCAAGGTGTTCTGATATGCTTCCGGGGAATCCGGGTGATCTGGATTCAGACAACCTGGGAAGGCGGGAAACCGATTAAGGTTGCGCCGTATACAAAGAAGTATGCTACCTACCGGAATAATGTGACAGCATGTCTGATTTTATCGCGGGACCGTTATGGTCTTTGACGCTTCATCTACGGATAAATTCCTGTATGCGCTGGCACCGCTCCATATGCTACAGGACTTTTTCCGCTGGCACTCGAGAAGAAATCGATATCGAGTTCCTTCCGGCAGTAAAAGATGCTTTGTGAATATGAGTTTCCGGCGAACGAAACAAGCTGGGATTTAAAATGGCGATGAAAAAAAGATCTGGATTTTTCTTTGGACTTGGAAGTGGCTTTATGCGGTAAGTCTGGAGCCTGTCTTCGCTGACTGGTGGCAGAGGCATCCAACTATCAAGTCTTCTGGAAATGCAGACTGCATATGATCTTCCCGCCTGATACAGGCAAAGTGCCGCCAAAAAAGAGAACTGGCAATTACGCGATTTATTCCATTTAGTGCGTTCATGGTAGCAGGTGGATTTGCTTCGATGATACTGCGGCCGATGGAATTGTTTTGCCGGTACGGAGCCATTTAATGGGGACAGAGACCTGGACGAGAAAAGGAAATATGATGGCATTTTATGAATTTATTATATGACATGATCCGTCTTTATATTCCACCTACTATCTGATGGATGAAGTACGACCGGGAGAAAAATATGAGCTCGTATTTACGATTTTGAAAAGGCGGTGCATTCATGAGATATCGTTGTGGTGATATGTATCGGTGCGTTGGACTGGAAAAACAGGGAAGATGAAACACAGATCCCACGTTTTGAATATGTGGACAGGGTACCCATGGATCATTGACATAGCAGGTTTTACATGAATTTCAGAAAATGGGATTTCGAAATGTTATTCGTCTGTCAAAGCCCTGATCACAAACTGGGTGGCGACGAAAGAATACAATGAACAGAACCGCCCGTATCTGCATATGTATGTAGAACTGGAACGGGAATCCCTTCTTAGAACATGCCGCCATGAGCGCGATATTTTAAAAGATTTTACGTGCGGAACATTTGAAACTTATGAAAAACAGACTGGAAAAAAAACTGCATCAGATGAATCCTTCTTATTATGATTTGAAGGCGTGTGCTGGAAGTGCAGGAATGTTTGAACAAAAAGTGAGATAAGGAATTATGGGAACCTATGGATATATTTCAATCATAGCAATGGTGTGCTATGGATTTATCTTTTGATGTTTCTGACAGCGAAGCGAAATAAAATTGTAAATAGCTTTCTGGTAGTGTTGGTTGGACTGCTTTTTTTGGGCTGGAGGATCGGCATTTATGCGTGTTCATCTGTGGCCAAGTTATGAATTCTGGTATCAGGTTTCCCTGCTTGGAATTTTACTACTGCCGTATGCATTATTGCTTTATTCTGGCATTTGGCGGGGTGAAAAAAGGTCTGCCAGGGAAAATATATCTGGCTGTTATGCTGATCTGTTTTGTGGTAAATATCCGGCATGGGGTATTCCTGGGATGCCCGAATGTGGTGGAAAAGAATGGGCTTCCTACTTTTGTGTATGAGATTAAACCTACTATATTAGTACTCTTTTTTTCCCGGCTGGGATTTTTTTGATTTATCTTTTCCTTATCCTTGTGCGGATCTGCAAAGCAAATCCCAATATGAAAGTACAGTATGAACCGGTCATGGCAGGGGTTCTGGTGTTGTTTGCAGGGAATATGTTGCTTGGAATACCATTTTTCAGTGGATTTCGATTGATATTTTAAGTGGTGTTGTAAATGTATTTTTCCTGTTTTATGCACTGATCCGCAGACGTCTGTTCCGGCTCGCAGATGCTGGCATCGCCCAGTCTGTGTTACGGTGTTAGGGATTTTTGTTTTCTGTTATTGTATTTTTGAATGTAATTCCATATCTGCAGAAAATCTTCCATATACAGATGAATAAGAATACAACGCTTTATGCCCTTTGCTTTTGCAATTGTGTTTCTGGTGATTTATGCGCTGTTTACTTTTTTGTGGAAGCTTCTGGTACGCAGTGTGTTTGTCAGGGAAGAAAATTATCAGACAGAAAAAAAGGGAGTTCAGGATGCTTCGGTGAAAAAAACGGCTGGTATATGATGAGGGTCGCGACTGATCTCATCTGTTTACGTCGGTTGCATCGATTGCGATTAAGAAATTCAAGATTGTACGAAAGAGCCCGCCAGGAAGCCAGAACAGATGAGATGACCGGATTACTGAACCGGAAATATTTCTATGAAGTGCTGAATGAAGAGCTTTCAATAAAAACAGGGGAGGCATCGTTGGCACTTATGATCATCAATGTAGATGATTTTAAATTGTATAATCAGTTGTGGCTGGGGGTGAAAGAAGGAGATCTGTGTCTGCAGCTGGATTGCAGATATTATCAGAAGCAAGTGTCGGAGAAAGTGGATACACGCCTGGCCATGGAGGGCAAGGAATTTATGGTTCTTTACCGGGATATGATCTTTTTTCCGCCAGAAATATGGTGAATCTATTGCAAAAACAGATTTTATGTTATGAATAACCGCAGAACGGATATGAAGCTGGAAAGCGGTAACTGTGAGTGCCGGTATCAGTAAGTACTTGCGCATAAGGAACGTGAAAGAGCTGATGGAAATGTAGATCTGGCAGTTTATCATGAAACATAATGGAAAAAATGGGATCCAGGTCTTTGATATGATGTTCCAGAACAACAGTGAGGGGAATAATACAAGGAATCGCACCCATATTTATCAGGAGTATGAGTCTACGATTTATGCGCTGACGGCAAGAATTGATGCGAAGGATCACTATACGTTCAGCCATTCCAAATAACGTAGCTTATTATGCAACGTCACTGGCGACGACCCTTGGAATGAACGTGAAGATATGATAGGAGATTATCCGGCAGGCAAAGACTTCTGCATGATGTCGGTAAATTTGGTATTCCGAGTATATACTCAATAAAGAGGGAAACTGATAGATGAAGAATATGAGATCATCAAAGGGCATGTAGAGGCATCAATCGATATTATCCGTCACCTTCCATCGCTGGATTATGTACCCTGGCAGTCATCGGTCATCATGAGCGGTATGATGGAAAAGGGATATCCACGCCGGATCGCAGGAGAAGATATTCCACCGACTGCGCGGATTTTGTGCGTGGCAGAGATTCTTTTTTGATGCCATGACATCCAAACGATGTTATAAAAAAGCATTTCCTATTGAAGTGGCACGGGAGAAGCTTCAGGGCTTGTAGACAGTTTGATCCCTGACCTGGTATATAAGTTTGTTGAATGCCTGATAATGGGCAGTATTACACTGGTGAAGGGCAGAAGAAAACTGTGGAATCTGAAAAGAAATGCTGTAGAATATTCCCACAAAAGTGACGAAAATCAGCAAGAAACAGTTGACAAAAGCCTGTTGGTATAATATAATATGCAAGTATGACGTGAGAAGAAACAGTTTGCACCAAAGCCCTGGAGTGAACTTGTTGTTTTCTATAGAATCTACAATGAAAATAATAATTAGTAACTGAAATTCATAGGAGGTCAACCAATGAAAACTTACATGGCTAATCCAGATAAGATTGAAAAAGAAAATGGTATGTAGTTGACGCTGAAGGACAGACACTTGGACGTCTTGCAAAGAGAAGTCGCCAAAGTTTTAAGAGGAAAAATAAAACCGAATTTACACCGCACATTGATACAGGTGACAATGTAATTGTTATCAACGCTGAAAAGATCAAAGTTACAGGAAAGAAATTAGATCAGAAAGTATACTATCATCAATT
>VOFI01000890.1_pt1 | contig 22000 bp, 28 predicted proteins | sample 5384131 | NCBI WGS metagenome assembly VOFI01 (sample SAMN12384728, study PRJNA508395) | human gut metagenome | isolation source: healthy gut H | host: Homo sapiens | reverse complement strand
GCCGGAGGAGCACTCGTTGAGAAAGGCGGCGCTGCCCAGCCCGGCCAGATCCGCCAGCGGCCGGAGGGCGGGGCGGAAGGGGCGCAGGCGGAAGTGGCTGCGGCGGGTGAGGATGTGCAGGGAGGACACGCACAGGCCCACTACCGGGGCGATGCCGGTGGCCAGGGCCGCGCCGAAGATGCCCATATCCATGGGGTAGAGGAACACATAGTCCAGCACGATGTTGGAAAGGCTGCCCAGCAGCATGGCGGCCATGGCCAGCTTGGGATTGCCGTCGTTGCGCACGAAGGCGGTGAGAATGTGGTTGAGCAGGAAGCAGGGGGCAAAGAGGAGCACCGTGCGCAGATAGACCGAGCACATGGGCAGGATGGCTCCCTCCGCCCCCAGCAGGCGGGCCAGCGGCACGGCCCACAGCAGACCGGCCAGCGCCAGCAGTCCGCCCAGCGCCCCGCCGCAGGCCAGGGCGCGGGAGAAGGCGCGGTCGGCCCGCACTCCGTCCCCCTGGGTGCGGCAGATGGCGTACCGGGTGGCTCCGCCGATGCCCAGCATCAGCCCCAGCCCGTTGATGAGGCCGAAGACCGAGATGGCCAGGTTGAGGGCCGCCAGCCCGTCGGTGCCCAGCCGGTGGGCCACAAACAGGGTGTCGGCCAGGATGTAGCCGGACAGGCCCAGCGCGCCCAGCACATTCAGGCTCACATACTGGAAAAAGCTCCGCTTCACTCCGATCCCTCCTAAAAACGTCCCAGAGCGGCAAAAAACGTGCCTGGGCCGATTCCTTCTAAGACCTACGGAATCGGTTCAGGCACGTTTCACATTTATCCGGTGATAAACGGGAAGCCACAGGGCATTCATCTGTCGGGTATTAAGATAACAGAAAGACCGCCCCCTGTCAACCCCCCGGCTGTACCAGCTTTTTTTACCATTTGTTATTGCTCTGTAACTTGTCCGGGAAAACCAGGGGAGCTATAATACAAATAGGAATCGAATGTTGAAGGGAGTGTGTACCATGAAGCGAATACTGGCGCTGGGCCTCTGTCTGGCCCTGCTGTGCCCCGCCGCCCGGGCGGCAGAGGAGGCGAAGGGGTGGAGCCGGAGCGAGCCGGGCGGAGATTATGTGACCCTCCGGGTGCCCCTGCCCCCCAGGGGGAGGCCCTGGACTGGTCGGAGCAGACCCTCCTCGCGGTGCGGTACGCCGACACGGGGGAGCCGGTGCCCCTCACCAGCGACTACCAGCAGGGCTGGCTCTTCGCCACCGTCCCAGCGGAGGAGGCGGAGCGGCCCCTGGAGGTCTTTCAGGGGGAGGAGCACCGCTTCCCCGACTGCATCACGGTCTGGAAGGGGCACGAGTACTACAACGACCCCAGCGGCGCAAAGGAGCTGTATCTCCGGGGGGTGATCCAGGGGGATCACGCGGGCAATCTGAACCCCGACGCCGCCCTGACGCGGGCGGAGGCCTTCGCCCTGATCTGCCGCCTGCTGTCCCTGGAGCCCGGCGGCGACCCCGGCTACGCCGACGCGGAGCCCGGCGACTGGTATTATGATACCGCCTCCGCCGCCCGGGCCGGCGGACTGGCGGCGGAGGACGCCTATTTCCACCCCGACCGGCTGGTGACCCGGGGAGAGCTCACCGTCATGGCTGCCCGGGCCATGGAGGCGGTGGGCTGGCTGACCATACCGGAGGGGGGAACGGCGGCGGAGCTGACTCTGGTCGATGCCGGGGAGATTCCGGACTGGGCTTTAGCGTCCTATCTGGCCTTTGATAAACAGGGCCTGGGCATCTTCACCCAGCGGTCCACCGGAGAGACCGACCCGGTCTACGGGGAGCCCGGAGTGGAGGAGCTGGCAGAGTGGGACAGGCCCGCTACCCGGGGCGAGGCGATCACCTTCCTGGACGACGCCCGTACCCGCCTGCCCTGGTACCCCACCCAGACGGCCATCGACTGGGGCTTTGACGAGACCATGCCCGTCGTCGACGGCTCCACCTCCACCTAGCCCTATACCAGGGCGGTATACGGGGCGCTCTTCTGGAATTATGACAACCATCCGCAGTTCCCGGAGAGCCACTCCAAGAGCCATGAGTCCTACGAGCGGCTCATCAACGGGGAGGTGGACGCCCTCTTCGCCGCCACCCTGCCCTCGGAGGAGCTGAAGGCCCAGGCGGAGGCGGCGGGGGTGGAACTGGAGTACATTCCCATCGCCTATGACGCCATGGTGTTCTTCACCAACGCGGAGAACTCTGTCACCGGGCTGACCCAAAAGCAAATACAGGACATATATGTGTACGGGAAATATACGAATTGGAATCAGATAGGCGGCCCGGACGCGGAGCTGCTGCCCTACCGCCGCAACACCGACAGCGGCTCCCACGCCCTGATGGAACAGTACTTCCTGGAGGGCGGAAAGCTCTCCCTCAGCCCCGACGTGCACAATGTCCTCACCTCCTATGCCATGTCCTCCGCCCTCACCGATGTGGCCGGGGCCATGACCACCGACCCCCTGGCTTACGCCATGGGCTATAGTGTGTACTATTATTATGTAAATAGCTATTGGCTCCTGGGCGACGCGGGCGGAGGGGAGCTCAAGCTGCTGGCGGTGGATGGGGTGCTCCCCTCGGATGAGACCATCGCCGGCGGAAGCTACCCCCTGGCGGGGTACAACTACCTGGTGCTCCGGGCCGGCGAGCCGGAGGACGCCCCCGCCCGGCGGCTGGCGGAGTTCATGGTGAGCGAGGCGGGCCAGACCTGCGTGGGCAGCGCGGGCTTCGGCCCCCTGTCCTCGGGCCCCCAGGCGGACTTCCAGCGGGAGCAGCCGAACCAGAGCGTGGACGCCGTCTTTCCCGCTGGGCCTGGCTATGTGGTTCTTTCCTGGGATGAGGCCCACACCACCCTCCGGGCCAGCGGTCTGGAGCGGAGCGGGACGGACGGCCGCTGGCATGAGCTGACCGCCAACGAGTGCCCCGCGCCGGAGCCGGGCAAACTCTCCGCCGCCCGGCTGGGCTCCGGGGGCGGCACCGTGATCTTCGGCGCGGTGGGCGGCGAGCAGGGGGACAGCCTCACCGTCCGCCTCACCTATGGAGGCGGGCAGAGCCTGACCCAGCGGGTCTATCCCGGCCAGACCTTCCACTTCCTGCTGGAGGGCAGCCCCGCGCTGGAGAAGCTGGAGCTGCTCCAGGGCAGACAGGTGCTGGACGGCTGTACCGGGCTTTCGTAGTGATTTGTGAAGCCGCGGCGGAAGGGGCAAACAACGTGCGGGCCGGTCAAAAGACCGGCCCGCACATTGTTATTGCTCCGCCAACTGTTCCAGCAGCACCTGACGCACCACCGCCGGGGCCGCCTGGCCCTTGAGCTGGCGCATGACCTGACCCACCAGGAAGCCGAAGGCCTTCTCCTTGCCGGAGCGGTAGTCGGCCACCGATTTTTCATTGGCGGAGAGCACTTGCTCCACCACCTGGGCCACCAGGCCCGCGTCGGACACCTGGGCCAGACCGTGGGCGGCCACATACGCGTCCACGTCGCCGTCGGTCTCGAAGACCGCCTCGCACACCCTGACGGCGGTGTTGCGGTTGAGCTGCCCCTCCTTCACCAACTGGATCAGCCGGGCCAGGGTGGGGGGTGTCAGGGCCATGTCCCTGGCCTCCAGGCCGTGGGCGGAGAGCTGGGCCAGTACCGGCCCCATGAGCCAGTTGGCCGCCTGCTTGGGCTCCGACCCCAGGGCCACCGTCTCCTCGAAAAAAAAAGCGGGCCAGGGCCTTCTGGGAGGTGAGCATCTCCCGCGTCGTAGGGGCCCAGGCCCCAGGCGGCCTGATAGCGGGCCCGCTTGGCCGTAGCCAGCTCCGGCTGGCTGGCCCGCAGCGCCTGGATGTAGGCCTCGCTCAGCTCCAGGGGCGGAAGATCCGGCTCGGGGAAGTAGCGGTAGTCCTGGGCGTCCTCCTTGGAGCGCATGGAGAAGGTGGCGTCCTTGTTGTCATCCCAGCGCCGGGTCTCCTGGACCACGCGCCCGCCCGCCTCCAGCCGTTCGATCTGCCGCCGGGCCTCATAGCCGATGGCCCGGCGGATGGCCTTGAAGGAGCTGAGGTTTTTCAGCTCGGTGCGGGTGCCCAGCGTGTCCGAGCCCGCCGGCCGGACGGAGAGGTTCACGTCGCAGCGCAGGGAGCCCTCCTGCATCTTGCAGTCGGAGACGCCCAGGTATTGCAGGGTCTCCCGCAGCCACTCCAGGTAGGAGACCACCTCCTCAGCGGAGCGGAAGTCGGGCTCGGTGACAATCTCAATGAGGGGCACGCCGCAGCGGTTGTAGTCCGCCCGGGTCTGGTCCAGCCAGGGGTCGTGGACCAGCTTGCCCGCGTCCTCCTCCATGTGCAGCTCGTGGATGCCCACGGTGCGGCCCCCCGCCTCCCCCGCCCCGTCCCGGCCGATGGGCAGGTAGAGCTGGGAGATCTGGTAGGCCTTGGGCAGATCGGGGTAGAAGTAGTTTTTCCGGTCGAACCGGCTGTACCGGGTGACGGTGCAGCCCAGGGCCAGGGCGGCCCGTACGGCGTACTCCACCACCTTCCCGTTGAGCACGGGCAGCGCCCCCGGCATGCCGGTGCACACCGGGCAGCAGTGGGTGTTGGGCGCGCCGCCGAACGCGGTGGTGCAGGCGCAGAAGATTTTGCTTTTGGTGGCCAGCTCCACATGAGTCTCCAGGCCGATTACGGTTTCCCAGTTCACAGCGCGTCACCTCCTTTGGCGGTTGCAGGCGTGTCCGGATGGCGGCGGTGCCAGTCGGTCTCCTGCTGGTAGGCGTGGGCGGCGTCCAGCACCGCCAGATCCCCCAGGGCCGGGCCGATGAGCTGGGCGCCGATGGGCAGGCCGCCCCGGTCGAAGCCGCAGGGCATGGACAGGGCGGGCAGGCCCGCCAGGTTGGCGGGGACGGTGTAGATGTCGCTCTGGTACAGGCTCAGCGGGTCGGCCAGGCCCTCCCCCCCAGCCGGGGGGCGGTGGTGGGGCCACCGGGGTGAGGAGCAGGTCGTACCTCTGGAAGACCGCGTCGAAGGCGGCCTTCAGCCTGGCCCTGGCCTGGAGGGCCTTTTTGTAATAGGAGTCGTAGCAGTCCGCGGAGAGGACGAAGGTGCCCAGAAGAATCCGCTTCTTCACCTCCGGGCCGAAGCCCTCGGTGCGGGTTCTGCGGTACAGCTCCTCCAGACTGCCGCAGCCCTCCGCCCGCCAGCCGAATTTCACCCCGTCGAACCGGGCCAGGTTGGAGGAGGCCTCGGCGCAGGCCAGGATGTAGTAGGCGGGCACCGCGTAGTCCAGCAGGGGCAGGGAGCACTCCTCCACCACCGCCCCCCCCCGCGCCCGGAGCACCCCGGCGGCGACCCGGACGGCGGCGGCCACCTCCGGCTCCAGCGCGCCGCCGAAGCACTCGGCGGGCAGGCCGATGCGCCTGCCCCGCACGTCGCCGGTGAGGGCGCAGAGCAGTCCCCCGGTGGGGAGCTCCAGACTGGTGGCGTCCCGGGGATCCCGCCCACGGAGGAGCTCCAGCACCGCCGCGCAGTCGGCGGCGGAGCGGGCGATGGGGCCGAGCTGATCCAGGGAGGAGGCGTAGGCGACCAGGCCGTACCGGGACACGGAGCCGTAGGTGGGCTTCATGCCGGTGACGCCGCAGTGGGCGGCGGGCTGGCGGATGGAGCCTCCGGTGTCCGAGCCGATGGCGTACCACACCTCCCCGGCCGCTACCGCGGCGGCCGCCCCGCCGGAGGAGCCGCCGGGGGGAGCGGGTGAGATCCCAGGGGTTTTTGGCCGGGCCGTAACAGGAGGTCTCACAGGTGGAGCCCATGGCGAACTCGTCCAGGTTCAGCTTGCCCATGGACACCGCCCCGGCGGCGGTCAGGCGCTCCACGGCGGTGGCGTCGTAGCAGGGGTGAAGTCCCCAGAATTTTGGAGGCGCAGGTGGTGCGCATTCCCCTGGTGCAGAGGTTGTCCTTGTAGGCCATGGGCACCCCGGCCAGGGGAGGCGGACGGCGCGGGTGCGGGGCGGGCGAATCCGCCACGGTGATAAAGGCGTTGTTGCCCGGCTGGCAGGCGGCAATCCGCCCGGCGGCGGCGGAAATGGCCTCGGCCTGGGTGACGGCCTCCGGCCCGGAGCTGCCCGGCCAGCTCCAGGGCAGTCAGTTCATACAGCTTCATATTCCACCTCACTCCACAGCTTTGGGGACGAGAAAGCTCTCCCCGTCGGCGGCCGGGGCCCCGGCCAGCAGGGCCGTCCGGCCGGCGGAGGGGGCGGTTTCATCGGGGCGCAGGACGTTTTTCAGCGGGAAAACGTGGCTCAGCGGCTCCGCGCCGGCGGTGTCCAGGCCGTCCAGCACCGCCATGTAGTCCAGAATCCGCTCCAGCTCCCGGGCGATCTCCTCCTTCTCCCCGCCGGGGAGGGAGAGGCGGGCCAGATCGGACAGATGGTCAATTCGCGCTTCGGTAATGTTCATGGGAAGGGTTCCTCCTTTTCTTCGCTGTCTGGGGGGCGAACCGCGCCCGCCCCCGCTCCTTATGGCTCAAGCCTGGTCCGGTCCCGGGGAAACAGGCTGGCCCGGCGGATGTTGTCCAGGCCGCACAGCTTCATGGTCAGCCGCTCCAGGCCGATACCCAGGCCGCCGTGGGGCGGCGCGCCGTGCTTGTGGAACAGCAGGTAGCCCGAAAAATCCTCCGGCTCCATGCCCCGCGCCTTTAACTTTTCCACCTGCTGGCCGTAATCGTGGATGCGCTGGCCGCCGGTGGTCACCTCCACCCCCCGGAAGAGCAGATCGAAGGAGAGGGTGTACCGGGGGTCCTCCGGATCGTCCATGGTGTAGAAGGGGCGCTTCCTGCCGGGGTAGTGGGTGACGAACACGAAGTCGCTGCCCCACACCTCCTTGGCGTACCGGCCGATGTGCTGCTCCTCCTCCGGCTCCAGATCGTAGGGCTCCCGGATGGCATAGCCGTAGGCCTCCGCCGCCAGGCGCTTGGCCTCGTCAAAGCGGACGGCGGGTATGTGCTCCGCATCGGGCAGCTCCGCCCCAGCAGGGCCAGCTCTCCGGCGTATTCCTGCCGGAGCAGGGCTACAAGGCGGCGCAGAAAGCCCTGCTCCAGCGCCATCAGGTCGGTAAAGGAGTGGAGAAAGCCCATCTCCAGATCCAGGGAGGTATATTCGTTCAGGTGCCGCTGGGTGGCGTGCTTCTCCGCCCGGAACACCGGGCCGATCTCATACACCCGCTCAAACACCCCCACCATGGCCTGCTTGTAGAGCTGGGGGGACTGGGCCAGCACAGCTTTCCGGCCGAAATAGTCCAGCCGGAACTGGCTGGAGCCTCCCTCGGCCCCGGCCTGGCCCAGCTTGGGGGTGTGGATCTCGGTAAAGCCCTCCCCCTGGAGAAACTCCCGGAAGGCCCGGCAGACGGCCGCCTGGATGCGGAACACCGCCCGGGCGCGGGGGGCGCGGAGGGTCACTGGGCGGAGGGAGAGCTCCGTGTCCAGGCTGACGGAACTCTTTTTGGACAGGGGCACCGGCGGGGGCGCGGCGGGCCAGGAGAGCACCGTGCACCGGGCCTCCGCCAGCTCCGCCCCGCCGGGCGCCCGGGGTTCGGGCCGGAGTAAGCCGGAGACAGAGACGGCGCACTCCTCACGCACCCCTCAGGACGCCGGGGGACAGACGCACTGGATCAGCCCCTCCCGGGTGCGCAGGGTGAGGAAGGTGACCCCGCCCAGATCCCGCAGGGCGTGCACCATCCGTGCAGGGTGACGGCCCGGTTATTCCGGCCCACCACCGCCGCGTCGAATTTCGTTGCCAGAACTTCCATGCCAATCACACCTTTCTGCAAAAAAAAAGAATAAAAAATCCCGAAGCCGGTTTTCCAGCTTCGGGACGGAATAAACTCCGCGGTACCACCCAAAATTGCGCCGTCGTGTGCAACGGACGCCACTCGGAACCCTTAACGCGGGTGGGACGGGCGCGCCTACCCCCTGAGGCCAGGGCTCGGGACGCCGGCTCAAACGTGTTGCGCCATCCCATCCTGCCGGACCGGGCTCTCAGTCGGTGACCCGGATTCTCTGTCGGCCCTCACGGGGGGCGGTCGTTCTCTCTGCCTTTGTTGAGCGTAGTATACGCAGTTTGAAGGCAAAAGTCAAGCACAAAATTTTTTTGCACCGGGGGCGCGGGTGTGGTACAATGTCGAAAACCACACACTGAGGTGAGAGACTATGAAGGATTGGGACGCCCTCTATGAGGAGTGCATCCACTGTCAGAAGTGCGGCCTGGCGGAGACCCGGACCAACGTGGTGTTCGGCGAGGGAGCCAGGGACGCGGAGGTCATGTTCATCGGGGAGGGCCCCGGCGAGCAGGAGGACCGCACCGGCCGGCCCTTTGTGGGCCGGGCGGGCCAGCTGCTGGACGATATGCTGGCCATGATCGACCTGAAGCGGGAGAAGGTGTTCATCGGCAACATGGTCAAGTGCCGCCCGCCCCAGAACCGGGACCCCCTGAACATCGAGCAGGAGGCCTGTATCGGCTATCTGCGCAACCAGGTGGCCCTGCTCAAGCCGAAGATCATCGTCTGCCTGGGGCGCATCGCCGCCATGAAGCTCATCAAGGAGGACTTCAAAATCACCCGTGAGCATGGCCAGTGGCTCGAAAAGGCCGGGGTGTGGATGATGGCCATGTACCACCCGGCGGCCCTGCTGCGGGACCCCCGCAAGCGGCCGGAGAGCTTTGAGGATCTGAAGAGCCTCCAGGCCAAAATCCGGGAGGTCTGTGTGCGCACATACTGAAACAAAAGTGAGGCGGAATTCCGCCTCACTTCTGTTTTGTGGTCACCCGCTTGATGACCTTCAAACGGGCAAACTCCTCGCGCTCCTTCTCCTCCAGGGCGTCGGTGATGAAGCGGATGGTGCCGTCCAGGCCGGGGATGACAATGTTCTGTAAAGCGTTGGCCCGCTTCTGGGTCTTTTTGATGGCGTCGGCCAGGCGGTAGATAGAGGTCTCCACCTCCGCCAGCCGGCGGGTCAGCTCCTTGACCCTGTAGAACTTGAGGTAGCACTCATCCAGCTCGGAACAGGTATCCCCCATGCCGTACTCCGGCCGGGGCGGGGGGGACTGGCCGGGGATGCGGGGCAGCTCCACCCCCATAACGGAGCGGTAGCGCAGGGTCAGGGAGTCGTCCACATCCACCGCCTCCGCGATGCGGTCGCAGATGCCCAGGCGGATGTTGGCCGCCTGGAGGGCGGTGTACGCCTCGGTAAAGACGGCGTCGATCTGTCCCTGCAACTCCTTGGCGGTGTCCATCATGCCCATGAGTTCCCGGATGAGGATGTTGCGCTTGCGGTCCATCAGCTCGTAGCCCGTCTGGGCCAGCATCCGGGAGCGCTTGGCGGCGATCAGGTTGCCCTTGGTGGGCAGCAGATTGGCCATGGCGGTTGACCTCCTTTCCGGCTATGACTGCTTCCGCTCAAAGAGCTCCTTCCACGCCCCCTCCACATAGTGGGCCTCGATGGTCTTGGCGTCCACCCGGTCCAGCCCGCCCCTGGGCAGCATGGTCAGCAGCTTCCACCCAAGGTCCAGCGTCTCCGCAATGGTGCGGTTTTCCACCAGGCTCTGGTGGACAAACCTGCGCTCGAAGGCGTCGCCGAAGGCCAGATACTGCTTGTCCAGCTCGCTCAGCTCGTCCTCGCCGATGACGCTGGCCAGGCTGCGGGCGTCCTGCACTTTGGAGTAGGAGGCAAAGAGCTGGTTGGACACGTCGTAGTGGTCCTCCCGGGTGAAGCCCTTGCCCACGCCGTCCTTCATCAGGCGGGACAGGGAGGGGAGAATGGCGATGGGGGGGATAGATGCCCTTCTGATCCAGCTCCCGGTCCAGCACGATCTGCCCTCGGTGATGTAGCCAGTGAGATCGGGGATGGGGTGGGTGATGTCGTCGTTGGGCATGGTGAGCACCGGCACCTGGGTCACCGAGCCGGTGCGGCCGTGGATCATGCCCGCCCGCTCGTAGAGGGAGGCCAGATCCGAGTAGAGGTAGGCGGGGAAGCCCTTGCGGGAGGGGATCTCCCCCTTGGAGGAGGAGAACTCGCGCAGGGCCTCGCCATAGCTGGTCATGTCGGTCATGACCACCAACACGTGCTATCCGTGCTCAAAGGCCAGATATTCCGCCGCCGTCAGGGCGCAGCGGGGGTCAGGATGCGCTCGATGATGGGGTCGCAGGCCAGGTTGAGGAACATGACCACCCGGCTCAGGGCGCCGGCCTCCTCGAAGGAGCGGCGGAAGAACTCGGCGGTGTCGTTCTTGACGCCCATGGCGGCGAAGACAATGGCGAATTCCCCGTCCTGGTTGGGCACCCTGGCCTGCCGCACGAGCTGGGCGGCCAGCTCGTTGTGCTTCATGCCGGAGCCGGAGAAGATGGGCAGCTTCTGCCCCCGGATGAGGGTGGCGCAGCCGTCGATGGCGGATATGCCGGTGTAGATGCAGCTGCGGGGGTACTTGCGGGAGACGGGGTTGATGGCAGAGTCGTTGATGTTACGCCGCTCCTCCGGGTAGATCTCGCCCAGGGCGTCGATGGGGCGGCCCGCGCCGTCGAACACCCGGCCCAGCATTTCCTTGGATAGGGCGATGTCCATGCTCTTGCCGGTGAAGTGGGTGGAGGCGTTCTCCAGAGAGATGCCCCGGGTGCCCTCAAATACCTGGAGAACCACCCGGTCGCCGTCAATGAGGATGACGCGGCCATAGCGGCGCTCCCCGCTCTCCAGCGTGACCTCCGCCATCTCGTCGTAGGCCACGTCCTTGACCCCCTCCAGGGCGATGAGGGAGCCGGACAGCTCCGAAAGGCCGATGTATTCCAGTCTCATGTCAGTGTTTCACCTCTATCTCCAACCTCAGCGGTTGGCCTCGTTGACCTGCCGCAGGGCGTCCTCAATGGCGGCGTCATACTCCGCGAACTTCTCCTGGCCGTCGTTGGGCACCTCGTACTTCATCTTGGCCAGAGACTCGAAGATGCCGGTCTCCTTGAGCTGGGACAGGGGGATGGCCCGGGAGACGATGTCCTTGGCCCCGTGGTAGAGCTTGAGCATCAGCTCCATCATGCGCAGCTGCTTGTCCAGGGGCACATAGGTGTCGATGGCGTGGTAGGCGTTTTGCTGGAGAAAGCCCACCCGGAAGAGCTTGGCGGTCTCGATGATGAGCTTCTGATCCTCGGGCAGAATGTCCGCGCCGATGAGCTTGACGATCTCCATCAGCTCCGACTCCTTTTGGAGCAGGTGGGCCATCTGGTGGCGGCAGGTGACGAACTCCGGCCCCACGTGCTCGTCGTACCAGGGCCTGAGATCGTCGGCGTACTCCGAGTAGGAGGTCAGCCAGTTGATGGAGGGGAAGTGGCGGGCGTAGGCCAGGGCGCGATCCAGGCCCCAGAAGGTGCGCACATAGCGCTTGGTATTCTGGGTGACCGGCTCGGAGAAGTCGCCGCCCTGAGGGGAGACGGCGCCGATGACGGTGACGCTCCCCTCCTTCCCCTCCAGGGTCTTCACATAGCCCGCCCGCTCGTAGAACTCGGCCAGGCGGGAGGCCAGGTAGGCGGGGAAGCCCTCCTCGGCGGGCATCTCCTCCAGCCGTCCGGAGATTTCGCGCAGGGCCTCCGCCCAGCGGGAGGTGGAGTCGGCCATGAGGGCCACGTGGTAGCCCATATCCCGGTAGTACTCGGCGATGGTCATGCCGGTGTAGACCGACGCCTCGCTGGCGGCCACCGGCATGTTGGAGGTGTTGGCGATGAGGATGGTGCGGTTCATCAGGGGTTGCTGGCTCTTGGGATCCAGCAGCTCGGAGAACTCCTCCAGGGCCTGGGTCATCTCATTGCCGCGCTCGCCACAGCCCAGGTAGACGATGATGTCCGCGTCCGACCACTTGGCCAGCTGGTGCTGGGTCATGGTCTTGCCCGCGCCGAAGGGGCCGGGGATGGCGGCGGCGCCCCCCTTTCCGATGGGGAAAAGGGTGTCGATGATCCGCTGCCCGGTGACCAGAGGCCGGTCGATGGGCAGCCGCTGGGCGATGGGGCGGGGGGGTGCGGATGGGCCACCGCTGGGCCAGGGCCAGGGGGTGGATCTGCCCGTGGTCGTCGGTGAGCTCCACCAGAGTGTCGCTGACCCGGTAGGCCCCGGCGGGCGCCACCTTGGTGACCCGGCCGGACACCCCGGCGGGCACCAGACAGCGGTGGACGATGAGGGGAGTCTCCGGGCAGGAGGCATAGAGTGCGCCAGGGGCGAGAACGTCGCCTGCCTTTACATGGAGGGTGACATCCCACGTCTTCTCCTGGTCCAAGGAGGGGATGTTCAGCCCACGGCCGATGAAGGGGCCGCTCTCCGCCTCAATGACCTTGAGGGGGCGGGCAATGCCGTCGAAGATGTTGGTCAGCATGCCGGGGCCCAGGGTGATGGCCATGGGGGCCCCCTGGCTCACCACCGGCTGGCCGGGCTTGAGGCCGGCAGTGTCCTCGTAGACCTGACGGTGGTGGCCGAGCGGTCCACACTGACCACCTCGCCGATCAGGCCCTCCTCGCCCACGCTGACCATATCCATCATGGCCAGGCCCTTGCCGCCGGTCACCTTGACGACCGGGCCGTTGATGCCGTGGATGGTATAGTGCGTTTGATTCATTGGAAGTACCATCCTTTCTTATTCGTCGGAGAGCGACAGGCCGAAGAGCTCGGCAAAGTGGCCAGACAACTCGCCGGCTGCGCTGTCAAAGGAGGAGTCCACCCGCAGGCCCAGATCGGGGGACTCGGCGATCAGGCCGCCCAGGCGGAAGTCCCCCTCCCGGAAGGTCAGGCGGACCTGGGGCGCGGAGGCGGCCAGGGCCTCCCGAAAGCTCAGATCGTCGCCCCGCAGGGTGACCAGCACCTCCTCCGCGCCGGAGAGCTGCTCCAGCGCCTCGGCCAGCAGGGCAGTGAGCCGCTGGCCATAGGCGGTAGTGCGGGTGAAGGCGGCGATTTTGGCCCGCACCAGGGCGAAGACCTCCTGGGCCATCTCGGTGCGGCGCAGGTAGAGGGCCCGCTTGTTCTCCAGCATATGGCGGGACACGCCCCGCCCAGCCTCCGACTGGATGCGGGCCACCTCCCCGTGGATGTATTCGTAGGCCTCCTTCAGCGCCGCGTCCTCTGCTTCCTGAAAGCGGAGCTCCCGGCGGCGCTTGACCTCCGCGAGGGCGCGCTTGCTCGTCGGCGGCTTCCGCCAGGATTTTGGCGGTGAAGCGGTCCAGCTTTTGATTCATATCAGGCATAGTTAACCTCCTCACGGAGCTGGTCAGAGCTTGACTCCAATGGCCTCCCGGATGTAGCGGGTGATGGAGTCGGGGGCGCGGCCGGCGCTGTGCCGGTCGGGGATCTCCACCACCAGGGGCCGCTGGGCGGTGAGCTTCAGCGGGGCGATGAGATCCTGGCACAGGGCGGCCAGCTTTTCGGTGATGAGCAGCACGGCGATGTCGGGATCGGCGGCGGCGGTCTGGATGGCGGCGCGCACCAGGGGCTCCTCCCGCACCACGACCCCTTCGATGCCAGCCAGGCGCAGCCCCACCTGGGTATCCGTGCTGTCGGTGATGACGAAGTATTTCATAAGTTGCCTCTCAGCGTTTCGCCCGCCCCGCGGGCGAAATCAAATCAAAATCCGTGCGGAGCAGGACACACCCCAGGGTGCCTTCTCTTGCCCCTCGGGGCAATTTACCTTGTGCGCCTGCGCAGCACACCGATACCTCTGGACGGATTACACGAAGAGCAGCAGCAGCGCCACGATCAGGCCGTACAGCGCCACACCCTCGGCCAGGCCAACGAAGATGAGGGCCTTACCGAAGGCCTTGTCGTTCTCGGAGATGGCGCCCAGGGCGGCAGACGCGGAGGAGGCCACGGCGATGCCGCCGCCGATGCCGCTCAGGCCCACGGCCAGGGCAGCGCCTACGTACTTGAGGCCCTCGGCGATACCGCCAGCCGCCGCGGCGGCCTCAGGCGTGCCGACGGCGGAGGCGCTGCCGCCGATGCCCACCACGCTGGCCAGTACCAGGAAGGCGAAGAAGGAGGCGATGTTGGCTCCAAGGGCCCGCTTGGCCCTGCGTCCGGTGTACTTGCGGATGCCGATGAGGAACAGGGGGGAGAAAACCGCGAAGGCGGCAAAGAACAGGACAATGAATTTCAGCATGGTGACTACCTCCTCAGGATTACCCGTTTGTGCGGGCAGCATAGTCGATTTTTTTTTCGGGACAAAGGGGATGCCGCCGTCGTCGTAGAAGCGGCCGAAGAGCTCGTAGAACTCGAGACGGAGCACCTGGATGCCCACCAGAAGGCCCTCGAAGCCCATGACGAAGGCGTTGCCCAGCACCAGGATCAGGATGCCCGCCGGGCCGCCCACCCCGCCGGCCAGGCCGGCCAGCATGTGGACCACCAGCATCAGGCCCACGTGGGTGATGGCATAGGCGCCCACGCGCATGAAGGACAGGGTGTTGGTCAGGTAGCTGAGCAGGGTCTCGAACAGCTCGAAGAAGCCGGTGCCCAGCACCTCGCCCACTGAAAATTCCCTCCAGTGGGGGTCCTTGGCCAGCAGATGGGACAGCGGCTCCCGCAGGAGCATGAGCACCAGGGGGGGACCAGCACGGGCAGCACATAGGCCGGGGTGAACAGGTTCACGCCGAAGGCCAGGGTGGACACGGCCGCGGTGAGCAGTCCGGCGTAAAACACGATGCCCGCCGCGCCGTTGGGCCCGAAGAGGATTTTTTCATAGTTTTTCTGGCGGATGCCGTTGAGGATGTTGATGACCATCACCAGCAGCAGCATAAACACGCCCAGACAGATGGACAGGACCAGCAGCAGCAGGACATTGCTCACCACGCCCAGGCCCGCAAAGGTAGTCTCCTCCATGATTTTAAAACCGGGGAGAATGTCCTCAAAGCCGAACACCGACCCGTAGACGCAGCCGAACAGCGCGCCGGACAGGCCGCAGCAGGTGATGATGCCGCCCAGCCACATGCCCTTCCACCTGGCCAGTACAAGGCCAATGAGGGCCAGACAGAGCCCCTGCCCCAGATCGCCGAACATGATGCCGAAGAACAGGCAGTAGGTCAGGGCCATGAACAGGGAGGGGTCCTTCTCGTTGTAGGCGGGCAGGCCATACATCTCCAGGAAGGGCTGGAACACCCGGCCCAGGAAGCAGGTTTTCAGCTTGGTGGGGGGCTTGGCGTGGCGCACGTCGTCGGCGGTATCGGCTACGCAGGACAGGTTAGGAAACCGGGCGAGCGTTTTCTCAATCTCCGGCACCGCCGCCGTCGGCACCCAGCCGGTGAGGTAAAAGGTGCCCTTGCTGCGGCAGGCGTACTGGCGCAGCCCGCAGCACTCGCTGTGGTAGCGCAGGTAGGAGTAGCTGGATAGAATGTGCTCCCGCTCATGCCGGCGCAGCTCCTCCAGCTCCTGCCCCACCTGGGCCACCGCCGCCTGGGCGGCCTCCACCTGGGCGTTGAGCTCTGCCGTGGCGTTGTCCACCGTCCCGCCGGGCGGGTCCTCCAGACGAATGCGTACAAAGTGCAGGGAATTGAACAGGGAGTCCACCTTGTGGTGGGCCTCCTTGGTGGTGAAGTAGACCCCATATACCCGCCGGGCGCCCAGGGTGGTGGGGACGAAAAAGATGTCCTCCTCCTCGTTGAGGGCCTCCCGGAAGCCGTCGTAGGTCTCCCGGGGCAGGTAGCCGTATCGGAACCGGGCGTGATCCAGGCCCCAGAGCTCGTCCAGGCTGACGTTGAGTCCCCGGAGGTTCTGGAGCTGGTCCACCATGCTGCGGGCCTCGTCGGCCTTGTGCTCCAGCTCCTCCCTCCGCCGGTGCAGGGCGGCGATGCGCCCGGAGAGGGAATCGAAATAGGAAGCGAAATCCTCCAAGGGGGAAGCGGGATCGAAGGGGGCATAGGCCAGGGGGATGCCCGCCTCATCGGCCACCTCCACCGAGCGGTGGAGGAGTGCGCTGTAGGGGTTTTCCAGCTCCAGGGGCCGCAGGCCCTTCACGCTCCGCATGAGCTGCAGGGCGTTTTCCGGGTGGAACTCCTGGTCGATGACGCAGGCGCGCACCACATCGTCAAACCGCTCCAGCGGCCCGGCGATGGTGAGCAGCTTCATCGGGACAACGGACATTGCGGTAGCTCCTTCCTTGACATGGGCTTGGGGGGCTTATTGGCCCACCAGATCTGCGAGTTCTGCGCGGTAAGGGACGCCGTATTTCACCGACTCGATCACGTTAATCAGCACACTCAGCTCCAGCTCCTTGAGCTCCAGGTACGCCACGGCGGTGTAAATGGAGGGGGCACGGCGGCGAGCTGACGCTTGTTGAAGCGGCAGATGGCCCGTTGGTAGTACTCCTCCACCGCGCCCACCGCCACGCCGTCGAAGCAGTCCCGGTAGGGGGAGTCCCGCAGCAGGGCGAAGACGTCGTCCACGCCGGGGGCGGCGCAGAGGGCGCGGGTGAAGTCGGGGTTGAGGCGGTAGTGAAAGGGGAAGAGAACGCGCAGATAGGTCTCCGGCTCCGTCTGGGGAAGTAGGTCTTGAGGCGGAGCACATGGATGATGTTGAGCAGGTCGATCTGCTCCCCCAGGGCGCGGAGAAGTACCTTCTGGGTGCGGCCGGTGTACTGACAGTGGACGATGCGGTAGAGGTGGGAGAAGTAGGCGGTGCGCAGGGCGGCCTCCGCCAGGGTGAAGTCGGGCAGTGCGCCGTCCCGGCTTGGGCGCAGGTGCCGGAGCACGGGCGCGTAGATGGTGTCGCGGGCGGCGTCCAGGAGCTGGTCGTAGCTGGTGCAGGAGGCCAGGGCCCCCTCGTCCAGCCGCAGGCGGAGGGGCACCGCAGACGTGGGGGGAGGCTCCTTGGCGTAGCGGCCGGTCTTGAGCCGGCGCAGGGCGGCCAGGAGGGCGCTCCGCTCCGCAGCCCGGAGCTGGAACTGCATCAGGGGCTTGTCCTCCCGGGGAACGTAATAGGACAGGCTCCGGTACTCCAGCCGCAGCTCGTCCCGCAGAGCGCCCTCCATCTCCACCCGGCCCACGTAGGACCAGGCGCCGGGGGGGACCAGGGACAGGGCGCGGCTCCAGCCCGGGTGCTGCCGCAGGGCCTCCAGCAGTTCGGCCTCATTTTTCAGCCCGGCCAGCCGGGCAAAGTCGTCCGCCCGCAGGCGCTTGCCGTAGAGGGCGCGGATCTTGGCGGACAGCGCGCCGTAGGTCATCTCCGCGTTTTTCACGGCTGTACGCCCACGATCAGGGAGAACAGGGTGTCCACCCAGCGCTCCTTGTTTTTCTCATAGGACGCCTCCACCGCGCGCATGGTCTGCTCCAGCTTTCGGTCCAGCCGGTCCAGCGCCTCCTCGGCGGCGGCCTCTTCAGTCTGCTGCACCTGCTCCAGCCGCTGCCGGGCCCGCGCCAGATAGCTCTCGCGCATAGCGGGATCTCCTGCTCCAGGCCGGCCTGGAGCTGCTGCCGCCTGGCACGGGACTCCTCCGCCAGCACCTTGGCGCCCTGTTCGGCGGCCATGATCTGGCTGACCATCTCGGCGTAGTCCATCGTAACACCTCCGTCGTTGTTTGAAGTGAAAAGGGATTTGTACGTCACCGTTTATCATACCATATCGGGAGATGGATTTCTACAAGAAAATGGCAGGGATAAATAAAATATTTCATCATACCGCACAAAGCGGCGAATGCCGCGCGGGGGAGCTTGAATGCGCTATTGTAATCCTGGGAGGGGCGTATATAATAAGAGTTTATAAAGCTGTCCCGCGGCTTGCGCGGGCTCAAATGCAGATGGGAGGAAGTATTATGGCAAAGCTGCTCCGGCTTCTGGAACAAGACTGCACGCTGACCCATGAACAGCTTGCATCCATGACGGATATGACCGTGGCGGACGTGAAGGCCGCCATTCAGCGCTATGAGGCGGACAAGACCATCCTGGGCTATCAGGCCATCGTGGACTGGGACCGCACCGACCGGGAGGCGGTCACCGCCCTCATTGAGGTGAAGGTGACGCCCCAGCGGGGCGACGGCTTTGACCGGGTGGCCGAGCGCATCTACCAGTACGACGAGGTGGAGAGCGTCTATCTGATGAGCGGCGCCTTTGATCTCACCGTCATTATCTCGGGCCGCACGCTGAAAGAGGTGGCCCAGTTTGTGGGCCAGCGTCTGGCCCCCCTGGAGGACGTGACCGCCACCGCCACCCATTTTATCCTGCACAAGTACAAGGAGAAGCACCTGATCTTTGAAAAGCAGGAGCAGCAGGAGAAGGAGTGGATCTTTTCATGAATTACGATGAAATACTCTGCCGGCGCATCCAGGAGGTCAAACCCTCCGGCATCCGGCGCTTTTTCGATATCCTGGAGGAGATGAAGGATGCCATCCATCTACTCTCTGGAGAAGGGCTTCACCAAGTGCGCCGGGAGATCGCGGCCTACACCCGCTCCAACGCCGGTATGGCGGAGCTGCCTGCCCTGGGAGATCGGCGATGAGGTGATCATCCCCGTGGCCTACGGGCCCCTGAACCGCCGCTTGAAGGCGGAGAACGAGTTCCGCCTCACCGCCGCGCAGCTCCGCGCCGCCCTCACCCCCCGCACCAAGGCCGTGGTGCTCCCCCTCCAACCCCACCGGCGGTATTCTGGAGCGGGCTGATCTGGAGGCGCTGGCCGGGGTGCTGAAGGACACCAACGCCATGGTCATCTCCGACGAGATCTACGCCGAGCTGACCTATGGCCAGAAGCACGTGTCGCCCGCCAACCTGCCGGAGCTGTACGACCGCACCATCGTGGTCAACGGCTTCTCCAAGAGCCACGCCATGACCGGCTGGCGCATGGGCTACGTCTGCGGCCCCGCGCCCATCCTCCAGCAGATGCTCAAGCTCCACCAGTTCGGCATCATGTCCGCCCCCACCACTAGCCAGTATGCCGCGGTTGAGGCCATGCGCAACGGCGACGGGGACATCGAGAAGATGCGGGACGAGTACGACGGCCGCCGCCGCTATCTGGTGGAGGGCCTGCGCCGCATCGGCCTGCCCTGCTTCGAGCCCAAGGGCGCCTTTTACGTGTTTCCCGACATCCGGGGCACCGGCCTGACCTCCGACGAATTCTGCGAGCGGTTTTGATGGAGGAGAAGGTGGCCGTCATTTCCGGCGCCGCCTTTGGCCCCGGCGGCGAGGGCTTCATCCGCTGCTGCTACGCCACCAGCATGAAGGACATCGCCGAGGCCCTGACCCGCATGGACAACTTCCTGACCAACCTGCGCAAGAAGCAGGCCCGGGAGGGCTGAGCTTCCATCCACCCCCATTCATAAGAGGAGGCAGCATATGTACATCACCTGTCTGGACATGGAGGGCGTGCTGGTCCCCGAGATCTGGATTGCCTTCGCCGAGGCCAGCGGCATCCCCGCCCTCAAGCGCACCACCCGGGACGAGCCCGATTATCACAAGCTGATGGAGTACCGCCTGGGCATACTGCGGGAGCACGGCCTGGGGCTGCGGGAGATTCAGGCTACCATTGCCCAAATCGACCCCCCTGCCCGGCGCGCGGGCATTTCTGGACGAGCTGCGCAGCTTTCACCCAGGTCCTGATCCTCAGCGACACCTTTGAGCAGTTCGCCCAGCCCCTGATGAAAAAGCTGAACTGGCCCACCCTGTTCTGCAACACCCTGGAGGTGGCGCCCGACGGGGCCATCACCGGCTTCCGCATGCGCTGCCCCCAGTCCAAGCTGACCACGGTGAAGGCCCTCCAGTCCATCGGCTACGACACCATCGCCGCCGGGGACAGCTACAACGACCTGGGCATGATCCAGGCCAGCCGCGCCGGCTTCCTCTTCAAGAGCACGGCGCAGATCAAGGCCGATCACCCGGAGGTGCCCGCCTACGAGGGCTTTGACGAGCTGCTGGCCGCCATCCGGCGGGCCATGGACTGAGGAGGGCGGACGTATGCGCGACCCGTTTGACGGCCTGGCCTTCCGCCCGGCGGACATCCTCCTGCCACAGAACTGTGATTACACCAAGTGGTCGGTGGTGGCCTGCGACCAGTACACCTCCCAGCCGGAGTACTGGCAGGAGGTGGAGGAGCTGGTGGGCTCCGCCCCATCCACCCTGCGCCTGATCCTGCCCGAGAGCTGCCTGGACGGCCCAAGCGTGGAGACCGACATCATGGAGGTCAACAACACCATGACCCGCTACCTGCGGGAGGAGCGGTTCTGCACCCTGCCCGCCAGCCTGATCTATGTGGAGCGGCGGCTGGACAACCTGCGCCTGCGCCGGGGCCTGGTGGGCATGGTGGATCTGGAGCAGTACGACTACGAGCCCGGCGCGGAGGCCCAGGTGCGGGCCACCGAGGGCACCGTCATGGCCCGCATCCCGCCCCGGGTGGCGGTGCGGAAAAACGCCCCCTGGAGCTGCCCCACGTGATGCTGCTGGCCGACGACCCGGAAAAGACGGTGCTTGAGCCCCTCTCCGCCCGCAAGGACCAGATGGAAAAGGTGTACGACTTCGACCTCATGGGCGGCCATCGCCGGCTGGCGGCTGGACGGGGAGAGCATGGCCCTGGTGGCCGCCGCCCTCCGGAAGCTGGCCGATCCGGCGGCCTTCCGCGCCCGCTACGGCGTGGAGGACAAGCCGGTGCTCCTCTTCGCCGTAGGGGACGGCAACCACTCCCTGGCCACCGCCAAGGAGTGCTATGAGCGGCAGAAGAAGCTCACCCCCAGGGAGCAGTGGGACAGCCTGCCCGCCCGGTACGCCCTGTGCGAGCTGGTCAACCTCCACGACGCCTCCCTGGAGTTCGAGCCCATCCACCGGGTGGTCTTCGGCGTGGAGCCGGAGCGGGTGGTGGAGGAGCTGCTCTCCGCCCTCCCCGGCGCATACCGGGGGGGGGACGGCCATGTGCTCCGCTTCTCCCATGCCGGGGGGAAGGGCGCGGTCACTGTGCCCCGCCCGGAGGCCCAGTTGGAGGTGGGCACCCTCCAGCCCTTCCTGGACGCCTACGTGAAGGAGCACGGGGGGAGCATCGACTACATCCACGGCGCGGATGTGGCCCGGGATCTGGCCGCCCGCCCCGGCAATATCGCCTTCCTGCTGCCCGCCATGGGCAAGGAGCAGCTCTTTCCCACCGTCATCCGGGACGGGGGTGCTCCCCCGCAAGACCTTCTCCATGGGGGAGGCCCACGACAAGCGCTTTTACCTGGAGGCGCGCAAGATCCGATAAGGGGGTGACCCGATGCCCGTTCTGGAAACAAGGGCCTACGCCAAGCTGAATCTCTCTCTCGACGTGCTGGACCGGCGGAGCGACGGTTACCACGAGATGCGCATGGTCATGCAGACCGTGACCCTCAGCGACGCCCTCCGCCTGGAGACCGGCACGGGAAAGCCCCTGTCCATGCGCAGCAGCCTGGGCTTCCTGCCCGCCGACGAGCGCAACCTGGCGGCGGCCGCCGCCCTGCGCCTGTGCGCGGAGACGGGGCGGACTGCGGCGGGCTGTCCATTGAGCTGGACAAGTCGCGCCGAACTGGCCGGTGACCCGCCATAACGCGAAGCCACCTGCTTTCTTATCTACGCTGCCGGTGGCCTGGGGTGCGAGGCTTTGTGAGCCATCGACACTTCCCTGCCCGTAAAAAAGTGCATTTTTTACGGAAGAAGTTCATGCCTGCGGGTCTGTGCCAGCCGCGCTTTCCTATTTTAGCGAATCAAACAGAAGATGCAAAACGTGATGTCAGGTTTTTGAAGATTTCCGTACATAGCTTTAGAACTCATCATAGTTATTTAAAGTCCATAAATCAATTCACTTGTCGAAACGAACCTCATCTTTGCTGACTTGGTCGCCATCCCACACTGGGGCTTTAATTTGCTTCCACTATAAGCATTGAACTTGATTGGCTCTCCAGGGAGACAGTTCCCCTCGGAGGTCCTCGAAACCCACTTTGCCCAGATGAAAGTGTTACTCTAGTCAGTTCTGTCCTTCCGGGAGGTGTCTCGTCCCCCGTCACTCTCAGTCAGTGAA
>VOFI01000835.1_pt1 | contig 22000 bp, 24 predicted proteins | sample 5384131 | NCBI WGS metagenome assembly VOFI01 (sample SAMN12384728, study PRJNA508395) | human gut metagenome | isolation source: healthy gut H | host: Homo sapiens | reverse complement strand
CCGAAGCCGCAGATGAAGGGCAGATCGCCCCCGGCGGGCAGGCTGGCCCGGAAGGCTCCCAGCATCATGGTGCCGTCGATGATGGCCTGCGGATTGAACCACGTCACCACGAAGGCGGTGGTGAACAGCTTCCATACCGGCACGTTTACATCCTTACCGCCCTCCAGCGATGCCTTGGACCGCAGCAGCCCGATACCGATCCAGATGACGATGAGACTGCCCAGCCCCAGAATGACCTTCTGCAACCACGGCAAAGCCTGCATCAGAGCGCCTGCCCCTAAAAAGCAGGAGACGCCCAGCGAGACGTCCCACAGAATGACGATCAGCGCCGTCAGATAGACCCGGCTGCGCTTCTGAGTCAGGGCGCTATTGATGACAAACAGTGGCGTGAGGAGGAACCGCAATGACCATCCAAGAAGCACTGGAAAAGCTGCAAGGCTATGAGATGTTTGAAGCCACCTTTGCCCTGAACCATGCAACAGGCCTTATGTACTACGATGGCGCCACCATTGCCCCCCCTGCACCGGGACGGCGGAGCTGCCAGTTCTCCGACTTCATCATGGATGTCATGGACATCGACCGAGACCACTGCATCATCGGCGAGACGGAGCACCCCTTCACCATCAACTTCTCCCGTGACGACGTCCGCATCACCACCCACTATTTCCCCGATCAGGTGGCCTCCTCCCTGTATTCCGTGGTCCACGAGGGCGGCCACGCCCTCTATGAGCTCCACACCGGCCGGGAGTTGGCTCGCACCTGCCTTGGAAACGGCGTCTCCATGGGCATCCACGAGAGTCAGTCCCGGTTCTATGAGAACATCATCGGCCGCAGCCGGGCCTTCTGCTCCGTCCTGCTGCCGTGGCTGAAGGAGCACTTCCCGGAGCAGCTGGTGGACGTGACGGAGGAGCAGTTCTACCGCATGGTGAACCGCTCCCAGCCCTCCCTGATCCGCACCGAGGCCGATGAGCTCACCTACTGCCTGCACATCATGGTCCGCTATGAGCTGGAGAAGCAGATGTTCGCCGGCACCATCACCGCCCACGACCTGCCCGCCGCATGGAACCGGCTGTATAAAGAGTATCTGGGCGTGGATGTCCCCTCCGACCGGGAGGGCGTCCTGCAGGACTCCCACTGGGCCAACGGCAACATCGGCTACTTCCCCTCTTATGCCATCGGTTCCGCCTACGGCGCCCAGTACCTGCTGGAGATGCAGAAGGATCTGGACGTGGAGGCCGCTGTTCGCTCCGGCAAGCTCACCGCCATCAACCGCTGGTTGGAGGAGAAGATCTGGAAATCTTATCCGGTTATTTAGGATATTTTCTTGACATAACTATTTTAAATAGATATAATGAGAAAAAATACTGTGGAAAGTAGATGGTGATGAAGAGTGGAAGCGCTGATTGGAATCGTTGGTGTGGCAGTGCTGTGTTTCCTACTTTCGGCTCTGTGGGATTTTACAAAAAAGACGGAAAAGGAACAACAGTGGCAGGCCGTGCAAATGCAGGATCGCAAGCGAAAACAGCGGGCGGAAGAAGAAGCGGAGCGATACCGAACGTCTCTGGTAAAGCGGTATAAAAATAGCCCGTTGACAAGGGAAATCCTAAAGACCATTTGCGACGGGACGGAGCGCAATCCGGAGGAGATCGTCATCGACAAAAGCGGTGCCTCCGGACGTACAGACGGGATGGTGCGCAGCTATGTTTTTTTAGCGCATCGTGTCCCTGAACTCACCGACAGTAAAGCGTTTTCCTATGAATATCATCCGATTCAGAATCTTGGCGTTACCGATTGTGTGTTTGTTCGTCAACAAGCCGCACTGGCGGAAGCCATCAGGGAAATTCTGGGAGAGGATTATTCTATTGAATATAAGGATGACGGTCGAATCGTCGTCATGCGGCTGAAGCCAACCAAACACTTTTAATTTTAACAAGGAGGAACACATCATGGCTCGCTGTTATTATCTGGACTACATCAGCAAGGGCTGCCTCAGTAGCTACGACAATGACGAGTATGTCTGCAAGCTCTGCGGCAAGCACTTTGCCACCAATGACCCGCAGGTGAAGTACACCTGCAACCCCGATTACGGCGAAGAGTATCAGAGATGTCCGGTTTATCGGGACCGCCGCTGACATTAAAAAACCGCTGGCCGTAACGGCCAGCGGTTTTCCTATATTCCCCTCTTACAGCTTTGTGACCATGGGGATGATCATGGGGCTGCGCTTGGTGTGCTTATAGAGGTAGCTGCTCACCGCCGAGCGCACGGCACGGCACACCTCGTTGTCATCCTTGCGCCGCCGGGCGGCCATTCCGTCCACTGTGGACATGGCCAGCTCCCGCAGCTCCTGCAAAAGCTCCTCGGATTCCTTCACATACACGAAGCCGCGGGTGACGATCTCCGGCTCACACAGCAGCCGGTGGTCGTGGGAGGACATACTCAGTACCACCACCACCATACCGTCCTCGGCCAGCAGCTTCCGGTCATTGAGCACCACAGCACCCACCTCACCCACGCCGGAGCCGTCCACAAAGACCTCTCCGGCGGGTACGGAGGCCTCGCACTTCATGTGCTTGGTGGTCAGCTCGATGACGGAGCCGTTTTCGGCCACGCAGATGTTCCGGGGGTCCATGCCCATGGCCTCCGCCACCCGCTTGTGGATCTGCAGCATCCGCTGCTCACCGTGCAGGGGAATGAAGAACTTGGGCTTGGTCAAAGCGTGGATGATCTTCAGCTCCTCCTGACAGGCGTGGCCCGATACGTGCAGCATATCCGCCTTGTCGTACACCACGTCGGCGCCCTTGCGGAACAGCTCGTTGATGACCCGGCCCACCGTTACCTCGTTGCCGGGGATGGCGGAGGCGGAGATGATGACCTTGTCCTGCGGCCCGATATCGATCTGCTTGTGGGTGGAAAACGCCATCCGGTACAGGGCGCTCATCTCCTCGCCCTGAGAGCCGGTGGTGATGATGACCTGCTGCTGGGGCGGCAGGCCCTTGATGCGGTTGATGTCCATCAGCACCCCCTTGGGGATCTTCATATACCCCAGCTCCGTGGAGACCTTCATGATGTTCTCCATGCTGCGGCCGGTAACGGCCACCTTCCGCCCGCAGGCGGCGGCAGCGTCAATGATCTGCTGGATGCGGTGGACGTTGCTGGCGAAGGTGGTAACGATGATGCGCTGCTTGCAGCCGGTGAACTGCCGCTGGAAGGTCTTGCCCACCATCCGCTCGCTCATGGTGTAGCCGGGGCGCTCCACGTTGGTGGAGTCCGCCAGCAGTGCCAGCACCCCCTCCTTGCCCAGAGCGCCGAATCGGGCCAGATCGATGACCTCCCCGTCAATGGGGGTGGAGTCGATCTTGAAGTCGCCGGTGTGGACCACCACGCCCATGCGGGTGTGGATGGCGAAGGCCACGGAGTCGGCAATGGAGTGGTTCACGTGGATAAATTCTACTTGAAATTTTCCGGCCTTCACCGTCTGGCCCGCCTCCACCGTCACCAGCTTGGTGCTGTCCAGCAGCCGGTGCTCCTGCAGCTTCAGCTTGATGAGTCCGGCGGTAAAGCGGGTGCAGTAGATGGGCATATTCACCTGCTTGAGGACGTAGGGGATGGCCCCGATATGGTCCTCATGGCCATGGGTGATGAACAGACCCCGCAGCCGGGATCTGTTCTTGATGAGATAGGTGACGTCGGGGATGACGCAGTCGATGCCGTACATATCATCGCCGGGGAATGCCATGCCGCAGTCCACCACAATGATCTCCCCGCCGTACTCATAGGCGGTCATGTTCTTGCCGATCTCGTTGAGACCGCCCAGAGGAATGATCTTCAATTTTTCTGCCATATGTGTTGTATATTCTCCTTTACAAGATAAGTAGCGCACAGACAGACTGCCCGTCGGCGGACGCAGCTGCTCCGCAAACGGACACGGCAAAATAGAGGCGGCTCCCGACGTTTCTCTGCGGCGCTGTATCGCCGGAGAAGTCCGGCGGCCCGCCCGACTGTCCTGTGCAAAAGTGGTGAGGGGAATCCCCTCGTTTATTTGATCACGAAGGCCCGCCGCCTCCGCAAAAAATACAAAAAAGACCATCGCTTTTCAACGATTTACACAAAGTATATCATATTTCTCCGCATTTGTACAGCCTTTCTTTCCCCCTTTTTTCGCCGCCCCTCGCAAAACCCGCATTTCCCCGATCCCTCCGCCGAAAAAATACCCCGGAAAAGACTTTTTCAAACCGATAAGAAAGACGTTGTAGCAGAGGAAAAACTATGCTATAATAATGTAATTCAAAATGGCGGAACAGCGCAGTCCGCCAAAACAGGGAGGGATGCGCCTTGAATAAACGGATCGCCCGACTCCTCCGGACGAATATCACGATCTTCTCGCTGTGCCTGGTGCTGTTTGCCCTGGCAGCGATCCCCTTTGACGTGCGCCTCGCCATTGGCGAGGGCGTGGCCGCCGTGGCCTTTTTCCTGCTGGGCCGCCGCAGCAGCAAGGCTACCCAGCAGAGTCTGCGCCAGTATATCCAGCGGTTTTACGGCGGCATGGACTCCGCCCGCTCCAGCAATATGCTCTTCACCCCCCTGCCCATGATGGTCTTTGACTTGGCCACGGAGGATATCCTCTGGAGCAGCGAGAGCTTCCTCCAGCTGACGGAGCAGCGGGAGGGCATCTTCGATGCCCATCTGGAGACGGTGTTCCCCAATATCTCCTTCCACTGGCTGCTGGAGGGCAAGACCGAGGCCCCGGAGACCGTGGTGTGGAACCACCGCACCTATCGAGTGTTCGGCGGCGTCAGCCACCCGGAGGGCGGCCAGAGCGCACTGGCCACCACCTACTGGATGGACGTCACCGACACCGAGGAGATGCGCCGGACGCTGGAGCTGACCCGGCCGGTGGTAGCCATCCTCATGGTGGATAACTACGAGGACCTGATGAAGGCCACCCCGGAGGGCAAGCGCTCTGCGGTGCGGGCCATGCTGGAGGAAAAGCTGAGCCAGTGGTCCGCCGGCAGCGAGGGGATGATGCTGAAATACGACCGGGACCGCTACCTCTTTGTGTTCGAGGAGAAGAGCTTCTCCGACTTTGCCGCCAAGCGCTTCGACGTGCTGGATGCCGTCCGTGACGTGGTGGCCGGGGAGGGCGTGGCAGCCACCCTGTCCATCGGCGTGGGCCGGGATGCCGACAGCTTCGAGGCCCTGTTCAAAAACGCCTCCGTGGCGCTGGAAATGGCCCTGAGCCGTGGCGGCGATCAGGCAGTGGTGAAGGACAAGCTGAATTTCGAGTTCTACGGCGGCCGCTCCAAGGCTACGGAGAAGCGCACCAAGGTGAAGTCACGGGTCATGGCCAATGCGCTGGCGGAGCTCATCGACGAGGCCAAGCAGGTCTACGTCATGGGCCACAGCTATGCGGATATGGACGCACTGGGCGCCGCCGCAGGCGTGTGCGCCATCGTCCGCAAACGTGGCAAGAAGTGCCGCATTGTCATCGATACGGAGAATAACGCCGCCCATCCGATGCTGCGCCGCCTGCAGGCCCTGCCGGAGTATCAGGGGGCCTTCCTCAGCGGCGATGATGCCTTCCTGCGGGTCCAGCCGGAGACGCTGCTGGTGGTGGTGGATACCAACCGCCCCGGCAGCGTGGAGTCCGAACCCCTGCTGGACGCCTGCAACCGGGTGGCGGTCATCGACCACCACCGCCGGGGCAGCAGCTACATCGACAAGATGGCCCTGAACTACCACGAGCCATATGCCTCCTCAGCGTCGGAGCTGGTGACGGAGCTGCTCCAGTACCTCATCGAGCCGGGCGACCTGCTGAAAGCAGAGTCCGAGGCGCTGCTGGCCGGCATCGTGCTGGACACCAAGAATTTCACCAACCGCACCGGCGGCCGCACCTTCGAGGCGGCAGCGTACCTGCGCCGGGCTGGGGCGGATACGGCGGACGTACAGCGGATGTTCCAGAGCGACCTCCAGTCCATGATCTCCCGCTACGATATCATCCGCCGGGCAGAGCTCTACCACGGCGACATCGCCATTGCGGCGCTGGATCAGGAGTGCGACCGGGTCATTGCCGCCAAGGCCGCCGACGAGATGCTGACCCTGCAGGGGGTCCGTGCATCCTTCGTGCTGTACCGTAAGGATGACGGTATTTACATCTCCGCCCGCTCTCTGGGCGAGATCAACGTGCAGGTGCTGGTAGAGACGCTGGGGGGCGGAGGCAACTCCACCACCGCCGGCGGCCAGTGTTCCGGCATGACGGTGGCGGAGGCGAAAGCCACGCTGCTGCGTGCCATTGATAAGTATTTTGAAGAATAAGGAGGAATATTTCCATGAAAGTGATTTTGCAGCAGGATGTCCGGGGTAAGGGCAAGAAGGGCCAGATGATCGAGGTAGCCGAGGGCTACGCCCGCAACTTCCTGCTTCCTAAAAATCTGGCAGTGCTGGCTACCGCCGACGCCATGAACACCATGAAGCTGCAGGCCAAGGCCAAGGCCAAGGCCGATGCAGAGGCCAAGGCCGCCGCACAGGAGCTTGCCGGGAAGCTGAAGGGCTGCCAGGTGAAGATCGCCGCCAAGGGCGGCGCCGGCGGCAAGCTCTTCGGTGCCGTCACCGCCAAGGAGATCTCCGAGCAGCTGAAGGCCCAGCACGATATGGAGCTGGACAGCAAGAAGCTGGTGCTGGCGGAGCCCATCAAGACCTTCGGCAGCTTCGAGGTCAGGGCCAAGCTGGGCTTCGAGATCACTGGCACCGTCTATGTGCTGGTCTGCGAGGAGAAGTAACTTTCCTTTGGTCTTGCCGGCGCTTTTGGGGCTTGACAGTCCCTTCTGTTTGTCTCCGACGGGTACTTTCTTTCGCTACTGAAAGAAAGTTACCCGCCGGAGGCAAACAAAAAGCCCCCGCCGGAGGCAAAAAGAAAAGCACACCCCACCCCCTTCAGAAAAATCCCCGAAAGGAGTTCCCTCATGGATGAATTGCTTCTGCGGCAAATGCCGCACTCCACAGAAGCGGAGCAGGCCGTGCTGGGCTCCATGCTCATTGACGCCGCCTGCGTCAAGGACGTGATGGACCAGCTTCAGCCGGACGATTTTTACCTCCGTCAGAACCGGGAAATTTTCGAGACTATCTACACCATGTTCGTCTACTCCCGCCCCATCGACGGCCTTACCGTGGCCGGGGAGCTGGAGAAGGCGGGCCTCGCCAACGATGGCACACGGGCGTATCTGGCCCAGCTGATGGAGGTGACGCCCACCTCTGCCAACGTGCTGGAGTATGTGCGTCTGGTGCGTGAGAAAGCGCTGCTGCGGTCGGTGGCCGCAGCGGCGGCGGAGATCACCGCCATGGTGCAGGAGGGGACCGGCGCCCCCGGCGACGTGCTGGAGGCGGCGGAGCAGAAGATCTACGCCATCCGCCGGGGCCGCAGCGCCCAGAGCATGGCCACCATTCAGGTGGTGCTGCAGGAGGTCATGGAGCATCTGGCGGAGCTCAGCGCTCAGGGGGGCAAGACCCTGCCGGGTCTGTCCACCGGCTTTTCGGCGGTGGACGGTAAGATCAACGGCTTGAACAAGTCGGACCTGCTGTTGCTGGCCGCCCGTCCCGGCATGGGCAAGACCAGTATGGCTCTGAACGTAGCCCTGAACGCCGCCAAGGAGTCCGGCCAGACGGTGGCCGTCTTTTCTCTGGAGATGTCCCGTGACCAGCTGGTGACCCGCCTGCTAGCCAGCGAAGGCCTCATCGAAAATACCCGCCTCATCAGCGGCGACCTGCGGGAGAGCGACTGGGTGAAGATCGCTGAGGGCGCCTCCTCCCTGAGCCGTCTGGATATCCGCATCGACGATAATCCCCTGCTGACGGTGGCGGACATGAACGCCAAGTGCCGCCGCATCGAGAATCTGGGTCTGGTGGTCATTGACTACCTCCAGCTGATGACCTCCGCCGGCGGAAAGGGGTATAGCGGCGAGAACCGCCAACAGGCGGTGTCGGATATCAGCCGTATGCTGAAGATCATGGCCAAGGAGCTGCAGGTGCCGGTGCTGTGCCTGTCCCAGCTGTCCCGTGCCAACGAAAAGCGTGAGGACAAGCGCCCCATGCTGTCGGACCTGCGTGAGTCCGGCGCCATTGAGCAGGATGCCGATATCGTCATGTTCCTGTATCGTGACGATTACTATAAAGAGGATTCGGAGAAGCGCAACATCGCCGAGTGCATCGTGGCCAAGAACCGCCACGGCGAGACTGGCAAGGTGGAGCTGCGCTGGATGCCGGAGTATACCACCTTCGGCACCTTGGAAAACCGCTACGACGAGGAGTAACGAGTCATGGATCTGATGCCGTGGATGCAGCAGCAGGGGATGCTGCCCGCCGCCGGGGAGACGGTGCTGTGCGCCGTGTCCGGGGGGCGGGACTCCGTGTGCCTGCTGCACTATCTGGCGTCGCTGGGCCGCCGCCGGGGTTTTGCCGTGGCCGCCGCCCACTATAACCATCTGATGCGCCCCACGGCGGGACGGGACGAGGCTTTCGTGGCCGGGCTCTGCCGGGAGCTGAGCGTGCCGCTCTATGTGGAGCGGGGCGACGTCCGGGCCATCGCCCGGCAGGAGGGCTGGGGCGTGGAGGAGGCAGGCCGCCGCCTGCGCTACGACTTTCTGGAGCGCACGGCCGACGCCATCGGAGCCTCCCGCATCGCCACCGCCCACCACCTGTCGGATCAGGCGGAGACGGTGGTGCTGAACCTGCTGCGTGGCACCGGCCCGGAGGGGCTGGCGGGCATTCCCCCGGTGCGGGGACGGCTGATCCGCCCCCTGCTCCAGACCCCTAGGCCGGAGATCGAGGCCTATCTCAAGGCCCACGGCCTGGGCCATGTGGAGGACGAGACCAACGACAGCATGGACTTCACCCGCAACCGCCTGCGACAGGAGGTGTGGCCCCTGCTGGCACAGCTCCACCCCGCTCCGGAACGGAGCATCGCACGGGCCGCCGCTATCCTGCGGCGGGAGAATGTTTTTCTGGATCGGCTGGCCCGCTCCTATCTGGAGACAGCCGTATCCGATTGCCCGTCAGCCGGTGAGCCCAATGCCCCGGAGATCTTTGGCCGCCGGGCCCCCGCTGCACCCAGCCCTGCACCGCTTCCCGGCACGTTGCCGGAGGAGTCGTCAAAGTCGGATAATCCCTCAGAATGTACACGCACGGGCGATATTTCGCCTGATTTCACATCGGCACCCACCGCCGTATCGGTGTCCGAAGCTGTGCTGCAATCGGCACCGGAGGAGCTGCGGCCCCGGATGCTCCGGCTGCTGCTGGAGCGGCTCCCCGTCGGGAAGAAGGATGTATCCGCTGCCCACATAGAGGCCCTGCTGTCCCTCCGGGAGGGCGGGATGCTGGATCTGCCGGAGGGTGTCACGGCATGGCGGGAGAAGGATGTGCTGCATCTGGAGATGACGCCGCCCCTGCCCCTACCCCTGACCCTGTCGGAGGGGGAGCAGGTCTGGGGAGACTATCTCGTCCGGGTGTGGAGAAGCGAAAAAAATACCCCGCCCCCTGACGGAGAAGGGCTGTCCAAAACGGGCCGGTTTTCGGACCATATCCTGACGCTTTCGGACGGTGGGAAAATGTCCGAATGGACACTCCGCTGTCCGCAAAGGGGAGACGGTCTGACCCTGCCGGGGGCCAGAGGCCGCCGCAGCGTCAAGCGCCTGCTGACGGAGCGGGGGATGCCGCCCCGGCGACGGCGAACCACCCCGGTGGTGTGTATAAACGGAGAACCCGCCGCCGTATACGGCGTGGGTACAGATCAGAGATTTTTGCCGGGGAAAGACGGCAGCAATATAAATATTTTGATGATTGAGAAAGATCAGGAGGAAGAAAGTAATGGCTAAGAGCAATATGGATCAGGACATCCTGAAGGTCCTGTTCAGTGAGCAGGAGATCCATGACCGCATTCAGGAGATGGGCAATCAACTCTACGATGAGTTCCACGACAGGAATCCACTGTTTGTGGGGGTTTTGAATGGGTGCTTCCTGTTTATGGCGGATCTGGTGCGGGCCACCCAGTGCAAGAGCGAGGTGGAGTTCATCGGCCTGTCCTCCTATCAGAACGCCACCAAGTCCTCCGGCGTGGTGCAGATCACCCGTGATCTGCAGCGGGATATCTCCGGCCGGGATATCATTGTGGTGGAGGATATTCTGGACTCCGGCAACACCCTGTACTTTTTGAAGGACTATATGCTGGCCAAGGGAGCCAATAGCATCACCATCGTCACCCTGCTGGACAAGCCCTCCCGCCGGGAAAAGCCCATTTACCCCGATCTGGCGGGCTTTGAGGTGCCGGACGAGTTCGTGGTGGGCTTCGGGCTGGACTACTGCCAGCAGTATCGCAATATGCCCTACATCGGCGTGCTGAAGCCGGAGGTATACAGTAAGTAAGCGACAGCGCAGGAGAAGCGGCGCTGTGCCGGCAGAGGGCCGGCGGTCGGAAGGAGGAATGGTCTGTGGAGGAACGGAAGCGGGGTTATCAGGGCCGGCGGCTGGCCGGTGCGACCCCCAGGCAGGAGCCGGAACGCCGGGGCAGCCGTACCCGGCAGGCGGAGGATAAGGCCCGCCGGGAGCGGGACCCGTGGGAGATGACCCCGGAGGAGAAGGTATCTCCGGTAGAGGCCACGTCGGCAGAGGAGGCTCAGGCAGAGCCGAGGGAGCAGTCTGTCCGGCAGGTGGAGGATAAGGCCCGCCGGGAGCGGGACCCGTGGGAGATGACCTCGGAGGAGACTGCTCCGATAACGCCGGTAGACGGGGAGTCCGTCTCGGCCGGCCGGAGAGCCGCTTCGGTGGCCGGAGGTAAAGCGGCACCGGCGGCGGACTTTGACAGCATAATCGGTTCTGCCGACGGGGCGAGCGCCGACCACGCAGCCGGTGCGGCAGGTTCCGATGATGCAGCCGGACCCGATGGGGGAAGCAGCTCCGGCAGGGCGGTCAAGAAGAAAAAGAGCGGCTTTGCCGCCTTTTGGGCGGATTTCGGCTATCTCATCGTCACGGCGGTGGTGGTGGTGCTGGTGTTCCGGGTACTTTTACAGCTGAGTTGGGTACCCTCCGGCTCCATGGAGACTACCATCCCCAAAAAGACGCTGCTGATCTCGTGGCAGCTGCCCTATGTGATGGGCGACCCGGTGCCGGAGCGGGGGAACATCGTCACTTTCTGGAGTGACGAGCTGGATAAGCTGCTGGTGAAGCGGGTCATCGGCCTGCCGGGAGACACGGTGTCCTTCTCCGGAGGCTATGTCTACATCAACGGCCAGCGGCTGGAGGAGGACTACCTGGACCAGCAGGGCGGTACCATCAGCCCCAACCAGACCTCCTTTACCGTGCCGGAGGGGTGCCTGTTTTTCTTAGGTGATAATCGCTCCGGCTCGAATGATGCCCGGTACTGGGAGGAGAGCTATATCCCGGTGGGCAATGTGAAGGCCCATGTGCTGCTGGCCATTTCCCTGACCGGGGGCAGCAGCTGGCAGGGCGTGCGGGCCATCGGCTGAGAGGAGGAAAGCATTTGGCAGAACGAAGAAAGATCGGTTTCGGCACCATTTTGATGGTGATTTTGGCGGTATGCGTGGTGGCCTATGTGGTGTCCGCCATGCGGACCGCCGGGGACATCCCCTACTCTGAGCTGCGGCAATACTTTTTAGAGGAGAAGGTGCAGGAGTTCTCCATCAGCGACACCCGGATCACGGCCAAGCTGAAGGGGGGCAGCACCGTTACCTCCGACCTGTACGACTTCGACCTGTTCTATCAGGATCTCAACGAGCTGGTGCAAAAGCAGTATGACAGTGGTATTATCACCGCCTATAACTATCACGCAGACCACTCCACCAACTGGCTGCAGCTGCTGCTGCCGTATGTGCTGGCGTTTTTGGGCTTCATTTTGCTGATGAATCTCATGAACCGCATGGCCGGCGGCGGAGCCGGGGCGCAGGACAAGCTGTCCCGGTTCGGAGAGGCCAAGGTCAGTACGCCGGGAGAGAAAAAGGTCACGTTTCAGGATGTGGCCGGGGCCGACGAGGAGAAGGAGGAGCTGCGGGAGATCGTGGAGTTTCTCCGGGAGCCTCAGAAGTATCTGGACCTGGGGGCGCATATCCCCAAGGGCGTGCTGCTGGTAGGCCCTCCGGGTACCGGTAAGACACTGCTGGCCAAGGCGGTGGCCGGTGAGGCGGGAGTACAGTTTCTGTCCATCTCCGGCTCGGACTTTGTGGAGATGTATGTGGGCGTAGGCGCCTCCCGTGTGCGGGATCTGTTCCAGCAGGCCAAGAAGAACGCCCCGGCCATCATCTTCATCGACGAGATCGACGCCGTGGGCCGCCAGCGTGGCAGCGGCCTGGGCGGCGGACACGACGAGCGGGAGCAGACCCTGAACCAGCTGCTGGTGGAAATGGACGGCTTCGGCTCCAACGAGGGCGTGGTGGTGCTGGCCGCCACCAACCGTGTGGATATTCTGGACCCGGCGCTGCTGCGTCCGGGACGGTTCGACCGGCAGGTCTATGTGGGGCTGCCGGACATCAAGGGCCGGGAGGAGATCTTGCAGGTACACGCCAAGAACAAGCCGCTGGCGGAGGACGTGGATCTGAGACAGATCGCCCGTGGTACCGCAGGCTTTACCGGCGCCGATCTGGAGAACCTCCTCAACGAGGCAGCCCTGCTGCCGAAAACCTTTGATTTATCAGGGTTTTCGGCTTTTCTTATTTCTGCGGCTTTTATGACTTTTTTGCAAAAAACCTTGGTTTGCTAACATTTGCTAACGAGATTTGGCCTTTTGCTAAGAAAAGCGGTAAGTCAGAGGTTCGATTTTTACCAAAGGAACTTGCAAACATTTGTTAGCAGAAATTAGAGGAAGTTGCAAACAAAATCGCGAATTTGCTAACATCGCTCAAAAATGCCTTCAGAACCTTGCTAACAAAAAAAGTGTTTGGTCACTGTGCAAAGTGGTTCAAACGAAGAAAACCTCTCACAAAGTGAGAGGCGTTCTTCTGAGGGAGGGACTTTATAAAGCTTTTGCCAGCTGCTTGAGCAGTGCGGCAGTTTCGGGATTTTTAAGCAGTTCCAGTATCTTCGCTGCATCACTTTCATCACTTTCAGTGACGGCAGTATCCGCAGTTTTAGGCTCTGTATCTTCAACAGGGTCAGGAGTCTTGGATGAGTAAAATGCTTCCTCCAATCGCTGAGCGTTTATGCAGCGATCCTCGTCGATGATGTGAGAGTAGACATCTGCAACCATTTTTACCTGAGCATGACCAGAGTCGCCCTGGACGGATTTCATATCGCCACCATTGAGTTTCAGCTTGTAGGTGATACTGGAGTGACGGAGAGAATGGAATACAACATGAGGCAGTCCGTTTTCTTTGATAAGTTTATTGAAAGCACGGTTAATCACCTGGCTTTCCATCGGACGGCCATTGCTGGAGCAAAAGACCAGGTTATTGTCGATGTATTCATCTCCAAACAGATCCATCAGCTCATCAATTTCTTTTTTTCTTTCTACCAGCATATAGGCAACTGTTTTCGGCAGGTACACACGGCGAATACTGGTTTTGGTTTTAGGCTCTTTCAGGACCAGAGCAGTATGGGTACTGGCTATGCAAGGTGGAAACTTCTTAATAACACCTTTGTCGCTCAAATCGTCCAATGCACCTCGTGTAACCCGTTGCAGCTCTTTGTTGACGAATATATAAGCTGAACCATTTTCTATGCTCTGTGGTGCAATATCAATGCAGTCCCAGGTAAGGCCCAGCATTTCGCCAATGCGTAAAGAGCAGGAGAACGCCAGATTTAAGGCAAGGGAGAGGATAGGATCATCACAGACTTCCACTTGCTCAGAGTTTCGGCAGTCCATATATCCCGTTCTTTATGTTCTTCTTTGGGAAGTGTCGCATTCAGGACAGGGTTACGGCTGATTAGTTCCCAACGCACCGCCTGATTAAAGGCACTGCGAAGTAGCTTGTGAATTTCTCTTACTGTATGCGGGGTCAGATATTCGCTTGTGGGTTTGCGGTTGTTGACGCTTACCGTTTTCACAGAGAGCAGATCACGGTAATACTTATCCATCATCCTTGGAGTGATGTCGGATAGTAACATATCTCCGATAATAGGAGTTATGTAGTTTCTCGCCAGACCACGGCGGCTTTCATATGTTGACATTGCCCAGGTATTTACACCATAGATGGACATATATTCATCGAGCAGATCGTTCAGGGTCTTTGCCGTAGGAATAAAGAAGGTTCCAGAGTCCTGCTCATACTCAATTTGCTTTTTTCGTTTTTTTGCTTCTGCATTTGTGCTGAAGGTTTCCCAACGCTGTCTGCGTTTTCCGTTTTCATCTGTGTAATCATACACCACAGAATATTTGCTTTTACGCTTCACGATAGATGCCATTTTCATTGCTCCTTTCTGAGATTTTCACATAATGAGTTTGCTTTTGATACCAGGCTTCAAAACTGCTGGTAATGATACGAATTCTTCGATCAATCAAGGTCGTCTCAAAATAGCCCCTTTTAACAAGGTCATAAGCTGTGCCAGATTTCAGCCCCAAAAGATCCGCCATTTCCGGTACTGACATCGTAGTATGCCGCCATTTCTCTCCGGGCGGTGTACCATCCACTTTTTTATAGTGGAACTGGCAGGCATACCAATCTTCAAAGCTATCCAGCATAACTCTCATTCGTCCGGCCACTTGAATTGTTTTGAAATAGTTCTTTTTAACCAACCAGTAGGATTCTACTTTACCAAGCCCAAGCATTTTGCCCATCTCTGGTACAGACATACTGGTCTTTACTCTTTGTTTTTGCATGGCTTTTGCCTCCTCTATAAAGTTTTTCTTGCTATGGCCTCATTGTAAGAGAAAGCAGAAAAAAAGTTAAGGATGTCGATTTGGAGATCGGCATCCTTGACAAATCATTCATCTGTGTGATCCAGCCAGTCATCAAAGCTCTTTTTGGAAATGCGGATATGACCGCCGACTCTGACGCTGTGGAATACACCCTGTTTTACCAGATTATATGCTGTGGGACGACTGATACCCAGAATGTCCTGAATCTCATCGACCGTATAGGTTCTTTTGTCATAGCTGACAGGATTTTGTTCATTAAAGCGGTTCAATTCCGCAATTCTTGCTTCAAACATAAAAACGCCTCCTTTATCCGGTAAGTGGCCTTACGGAGCCTCCATTTCCTCCGGAATATGAATATCTAAACTAACTTGCAGAGCATCATCAATCGCTCTCATTTCTTCGCGAGATACGCGCCCAATGTACGATAAAACACGCCTTTTTATCAATCGTTTTAATTTGCTCCAGCAGAACAACAGATTTCACCAAGCTCTGGAACGCTCTCCAGTGCATAGTGTGTGGGCAGCTCCTTTTTCTTAATCCATTTACTGGTGAGCGGAGCTACGATCAAGGTGGGGCAGAAAAAATTCCCCACATTGTTTTGAAGAACCAGGACAGGACGGGTGCCGCCTTGCTCTGATCCAAAATAAGGGTTCAAATTGGCATAATATAAATCCCCACGCTTATAAATCCAATCTTCTTTCATGTTCATCCTCCTATGTTTTGAGATTTGATTATGTAAGAAGGAGGCTCTGCAAATTACAGAGTCTCCTTCAATTTAGCGCCTGTTTTATCCCTTACTTGTCCACGACACCCCAGGGACTTGGGTAATCATTAAGCCGCAGGTGGCTGGCCTGCTTCTCAGGAATTTCACCTCCACTTCGTTTGGTCTTACCCATGGCCTGCGACGGTTGTTATCACGCTCGGACTATGGCTGTAAGAGAGCTTTCCTCCTTGTTATGCCATGACCGGAGGCCATCCGATGTATTCCAGCCTGATATATTTCTGATAAACCGCAAACTCATCTATACAGCAAAAAATGGATTGGCCTGTTATGCGAGTGGCAGCTCAAAAATATTTTGTAGCGGCTATTACGCCCAAAGAGGATCAAACTTAATGATTCGTATATGAGGTTGTCAAGGTGCAAGTGAAAGGATTTCCCTCTCACTTGCCATTTTTTATCCAACTTTTTAATTTTTCTTCAATTTTTTCAATCGCTTATCTGCGGCTTGCCGTAATATATCGTTGGGCTAAACAAGTTTTGCGGTAATAATCCAAGATAAAAGAGCGTTCTTTCTGACTCAGCTGCAATGCAAATCACGTTCTGCTGGACTCAGTTTCAATAAGAAGGTGTAAATCCTCAAGAAGTACAAATTGCTTGTTCCGCAGTATCAACAGATTCATCCACAAACAAATCTGTATCCTGATAACCTTCCTCTGTGCCGTCACGATCTCCCACATGAGAAGCCGGGAATATAGAGCGACTTTTCTCATGTTCCTGGAGATAGCGGCTGTGGCGGTCCTCCTGTTGGTATTTTTCAAAATCTTTGCGAGAACATTCCATGATAATGCGGTCATCTTCATCACGGAACATTTTGACTGTTTCAACAAAAAAGCGCCCAGTAAAGCAACCATTGCGGCGTGCCTTACTGAACGCTGAAAAACTGATTTCCTCCCATTCCTGTGGGCTGTTATTTTTCCAAATGAATACTCTCGTCATATCCTTTCCTCCGTTCAAATTCTTGGTAGTCAGCGAATTTGAACGGTGTCATGGATATTTTGCTATGTATGCCTCCCAGCGCATACCGGCCTCCTAATACCGGGCAAAGAAAAAGGCCGGAAGTGTTTTCACCTCCAGCCATGTTCCTGCCGCCATATTGCAGCAGGAATGAAAAAAGCCCGGTTAATGCCGGGCCTTATGTAGAAAAGTATTCAATTTAGTGCATTCCTGCCACTATACCAAGTATAGCAGGGCGGAAGTCGGAAGGGAGTAGGGATTAGGTCGGGGATTTGTCGGGATTTAGTCGGGGCAGCTCCTCCAGGACTTCTGGAATAGAATATCCAAACAAGCAAACAGAAAATAAATAGATGGCTTCTCGTTTTCGGTCATAAAAGACACTGCGCTCTATATTTAGTTCTTCCAGCAATTCTTTCTCTGTGCTGTTGAACCGATAGATGAATTGCTTAGTCAAAATTTCATAGTAAAGTTCTCCTCGATCTGGATACCGTTTCAGACGAAGGAGTGCACGGTCAATAATATTGACTAGCATTTGATTTTGAACAAGGCAGCAAACTTTTTCTTCAAAGGCTTGCAGTTCAATATCTGGTGCAAAATTTTCAAGATAGCAGAGGCCAGACTCTATATCTTGTTCTCCCATAATCCAAGCAGTTTCTTGTAATTCTTCTGCCCGTTCACTCAGAACCCAGACTACATCATGGTAAATCTTTAGAATCAGCTTACTTCAGCGTCGCTGTTAAGCCCCAAAGCTGTTAGCCTGCTGTTACATTTTTGGATTGTTGTGCTTTCTTTTCTCATAGAACATCCCTCCTTGTTCGCAATATTGCGAACATATTAGGTACAAAATAGCATAGCAGAGGAGAGTGAGAGAGGGCAGTGCCTCCCTCTATTCCCCCCCTTTGGTTATATCAGGTTCCTGGATTTTAGACGAATCTGCATTGCTTGCTTGGAAACCTCAAAAATATTTGCCATTTCAGCAATGAGCTGTTCATCTGTCCGGCCTATTCTAAGCCGGTAAAAACATTTTTTGATCTGCGGTAAAGGCATCAGCAGAGCAGAGGCCAGAGTATCCGCCTGACGCTCAATTATGCCATGACTTTCGTCGGAAGAAACATTTCCGTTATAAGCAGCAACATCTCCAGTACCGGAGTACAACTTCTTATGTAGTACCCAATGAGCCAGCTCATGGGCACAGGTAAAACGGAGCCGCCCTAAATTCGATACTGTCTCTGTATCTGGTCATATAAGACAACAGCACCGTCATCGAAAATTGTTTCCCCTAATATCTTGGGGTTTTTTCTTAGTGTATGAAACTCCAGGATTAGATCAAACTTTGTCTCGATAATGGTTTCGATTGGCACAGGACATGGTTGCCCGGATAGCAGAGAGGGATCATATTCCATCAGGATTTTTCGCCCTACTGCCTCGATTGCTTCTGTACGGATTTGTGGAATTGACAAAGCTCTCCCCCCTATCGTTTACGCTCCTTTAGCATTTTCATAAATGTCTGCCATTCTTCATCGGTAGCATCTACTTCTTTTGCCACACGCAAGGCTGCCCGAACAATATCTTTTTCCATGATATAGTCTGGCAAATCAGCAGATACTGTATTGCGTGATTTTGCAGCCAGATCCAAAAGCAACTCATGTTCTGATTTATCCAAATTCAGAAAGGCAGAGATGCGTTCCACAAAATCTCCATTGGGTGCAGGACGGCGGCTTTGCTCAATATCACACAGATAACCGTAAGCAATATTCAAATGCTTGGCTGTATCGCGTAAATTGAATTTGTGCGCCTTGCGTTTCTCGGCTATAAATGATCCAAAAGTTATATTGCCCACAGCATTCACCTCTCATTTGTTCGACGAACTGCGAACATCTTGCTTATATTGTATATCGAACATCTGTTCACTTCAAGGATAAAAATTTCATTTGAAAAGAGGTGTTAAAAATCAATAACACCTCTTTTGCACTATATAAATTCCTGAGCGATTTGCTGCATTTCTGTAATGCACTCTTTTGGGGATAGAATTTTTATTTTTCCCTTAAATTTGAATATCCAGCCATAAAAAGTTCCACTGGGGTTCACTTCAATTTTTGCTGTGAAGTGCGCGTCATCATATCTCTCAACAGGGGCATCTTCTCCATAATGATCTATGATTACTCTCATCAATTCGTTTTCACATAGAAGGGTTACTTCCTTCGATGACTCCGATGTAAACATATCAACCATTTTATTTGTATAGGAGGCTACATCAAATCCCTCTATCGGCATAAAGTAAGTTTCCAGATTTTCTACACTTGTTAGCCGATCTACACGAAAGTGAGCAATTTTCTGATGCTTCAGAGAAAATCCAATCAGATAATAGTGGTCATTTTTCCATTCAAGCGCATAAGGATTTACGACATAATAATATCCATCATGCTTCAAGATTTTCTTTTTTTCCTGAGTATATTCATAGTATTGGAACCGAATTTGCTGATGGTTTCCAATTGCTGTTTGGATATTATCAATGATATAGTAAACCTTTTCATTATGCGGTTTGACACGGCTGGATAAAGCAGCAAATTTTTGAAGTTGCTCTGCCTGATGTGTGCTGGTCAGGCGGCATAATTTCTGTACCAGTTCCTCAGATTTCTTGGCAGAAATGATCTTCGAGGATGCTACTGCGTCTGTCAGCATTTTCAGTTCTGGATACTCAAACAGGCGGCTTCCCATAAAATATTGGTTTTGGGTACTCTTGACCACCACAATATCAATTCCTGCATCGATCAGCGCATTGGTATCCGCGTAAACAGTCTGCCGCACTGCCTGAATTCCTTTTCCATTCAGATGGGCAATGATGTCAGATACTGTGGCGGGATGGTTTTCATCGGTCCGCTCATAGAGAAACCGGAGCAATTCCAGTATCCGCATATTTGTTGAATTCTGCATACTTCACCTCCTCGATTCTCGAAATGGCCTATTTTGTCTGGTGACCAGCCCCAAAGACCAGAAGCAGGGCAACAAGACAGAGAGCTGGATCAGGGCGTCCTCATACTGGCACTTCCACTGAATCTCCCGGCACATCTGGCCATCCGCCACGCCGTCTATGGTTTCCCCATCCTGAATGGGGTTATCATGCTCCAATATGTACGATGCCACATTGTAGGCGTGGTTTACCACCCAGTTGGGGTCCATGCCGTGGAAGTGGTACTGGAGGTCGGGCAGGAACAGGGTGCTCATGCCCACCGTGTCGATGAGCATATCTTCGGTACCCTCAATGTTAAAGAAGCGGACATTGACGCCAAAGCGGATGAAGCGGTCCGAGCCTTCGATCTGATGGGAACGCACATCCTCCGCCAGAAACAGCTTGCCGCAGTTCTGGAAATAGAATGCTTCGCATGAGGGGTACAGCTCCGCCAGAGCCTCCAAGAAGTCGATGTCCAGATTGGCACGCTCCAGTGCCGGAAGCGCCGCCGTCAGCATATCGGTAGCTACCACCTGATATTTGCACTCCCGGAAGATCCGCTCCCGGTCCTCCTGGCAGTCCCACATCTGGCTCATCAAAAAGGCATCGAAGCCTTTGCCCTTGAACTTGTCGCATTTCATCACCATCAGCTGCACCGGGCATTTTCCGTCCTTGAACTCTGCAATATGCGTCCTGTGGCGGCAAAGCCGGCCATTTTCTTATCAAGGGATGGGGATCGCTCCTGCTGCCTTCCATGCTGGTTGATTTTCAAGAAGATAGGCTTTTATTTTTCCAAACAACTGCACCTGAAATGTGTTATTACAACGCAGTTCTACCAAAAAACCGTCTTCACCTTGGACAATATCCGAAAAATTCATGCTGCACAATTCTCCTAACCCTCGTTATTCTTGTCCATCAGCCCTTCTGCCTGCATCCGGATCACATAGAAAGCCCGCACCCAGTCCAGTTCCTGCTCCATGAATTCCTCCAAAGCCAACAGGCGGCGCTTTCCCAGCCTGCGGTCCAGAAGGGCAAAGATGCGGACAAGGGGATTCTCGCTGACAAGGCTTTTCTCGATGCTCTGGTTGTCAAAGATACCAAACGCCTCATAGAACACCTTTTGGTCAAAGGTGCCCTGCTCCAGCGCATAGGCATGGGCCTGGTTGATGGCCTCTTTTGCGGAGTCGTGATCTTTCAGCGTTGTGGACCGCAGGTGATGAAATTTCGTCCACACATTCTCAAAATAGATGTAGTAGTTGCTCCGCAGTACTTCCACACCGTCCATGCGAATGGCTGCCCGGCCCTCATGGTCGGCGCTTTTGCTGTAACTGGTGGCAAAATACTGGATGTGGCCCCGGAGCGCCGGACACAGATAGTCATTCTCCAATTTGTTCCGGATTCCACTCCAAGTGGATACTCTACTGTTTGACATAGGTGTTGTTTCCTTTCTGCTGATTCCTACTGCTTTTGGAGATACTCCCGGAAGCATTCGATGAACTCCCGATTCCGCTTAGGGACATCGAACCCCTTCCGATGGGGGAAGAACCCCTCCTGTTCCACATCGTCCAGCAGCTTCGACAAGTCGGAAAACCCGGCAAAGAACGGTTACCCACGATACCATCATAGGTTTCCTCCGTCCCTTCCTGCTCACTGCGCCACTGGGCAATCACCGGGGAACTCACATCGAAGAAGGCAGTAAAAGTGGTGGAGCCAAAGCGGATGGAGGGGGAAAAGTAAAAGGAGAACACAAAGATGCCGTCTTTTTTGTAGATGTCATTTTTGCTCTTGCGGTATTTGTAGCCCAGCGGGATCAAAGGCTCCGCGATCCGCTCACAGGTATAGACGAAGATCTCGCGGGGCTTGGTTCCCTTGGGAAAATCCTTCTTCTCCATGTTGCCACCTCAATCAAAATCCATCCAGACCAGGTGCTTTCCACAGTGGAGGCACTGGAACAGATAGCATTGCAGATGCCCGCCATTGACGGATTCCCGGATCATTCCCTTCTGCTCCTCGTCCCACATGGGGTCGTCCAGCACCTCCTCCAGCACACCCAGTGCCCGCAGTTCTCTGGCTCCCACATTACCCAAATAGGCGCAATAGTCACCACAATGGGCGCGCCAGTATTCCTGCTGCCAGCCGGAGTAGCCGGGGGTGCGGTGGATCAGCTCGTCCAGCTTCTCCGGATCGTCTACACCATCGTCCACAGAGAAATCATCTTGAAAACTACCGTCATATTTCCGGGCTGCTTCGCCGTTGGCGATGCACTCTGGGCACAGATATGCAATATCCTCCACTGAAAAGAACGGATTGGTATAGAAAATATGGGTCGTCTTGCCACAGCAGTCGCAGACAACGCCGTCTGCGGATTCCTCAAAAGCCCCAGTTTCCAGAGGGTTTGGGTGATACCGGAAGGCGGGCAGGCCCAGCTGGGCCTGCCGTTCCTTCTTTTCTGCTTTTCCTCCG
>VOFI01000818.1_pt1 | contig 22000 bp, 27 predicted proteins | sample 5384131 | NCBI WGS metagenome assembly VOFI01 (sample SAMN12384728, study PRJNA508395) | human gut metagenome | isolation source: healthy gut H | host: Homo sapiens | reverse complement strand
CTATGGAGATCTTCGGCAGCTATCTGAAAAAGGGACGGCGCATCACCGGCGAGGCGATCAACGTAGTGGTACTGGATACCTGCGTTGCCATTATGGCTGGTCTCATCATCATTCCGGCGTGCTTTGCCTATGGCGTCCAGCCGGATGCTGGTCCGTCTCTGCTGTTTATCACCCTGCCCAACGTGTTCCATCATATGGTGGGCGGACGCATCTGGGGCTGCTGTTTCTTCGTGTTCATGTCTTTTGCGGCGCTTTCCACCGTCATTGCCGTGTTTGAAAACATCATCACCATGACCGTAGAACTGGGCAGCTGGACCCGGAAAAAGTCCCTGCTGGTGAACCTGGTGCTGATCTTCGTGCTGTCTCTGCCGGCGATCCTGGGCTTTAACCTGCTGTCCGGATTCCAGCCCTTTGGAGATGGTTCTAGTGTGATGGATCTGGAGGACTTTTTGGTTTCGTATAACATCCTGCCGCTGGGTTCGCTGGTGTATGTATTGTTCTGCGTCCGGAAAAACGGCTGGGGCTGGGAAAAATTCCTGGCGGAGGTCAACGAGGGAACCGGCCTGAAACTGCCGGGCTGGCTACGAGGCTATATGGCGTATGTCGTGCCGACGCTGATTTGTCTGATCTACCTCAAGGGCTATTACGATATGTTTGCCGGAAAGGGAACGGGAACGCTTATCGGCTGGATGGCGTTCGCTGTGCTGCTCCTGGCGGTGATCTTCTGGGTGTGTTTTCTGTGGGGAAAAAGCCTGCAGCAAAGGCGGAAACCAAAAGCAAGTGACCTGCGGCTGACATAGTATCGGTCTCATACAAACAAAAAACCGTTTCGCTGTCGGAGACCCGGCGTGCGAAACGGTTTTCGTTTTATTTAGTGCATTGCCTTGCTTACTTTCTTCTGCCACGCTTTGCGGTGGTGGTCGTTTTGCTGCGGCAGCCGGCTTTGCAGCGGTTGTCTTTGCAGTTGTTGCAGCAGCCTTTACCGGCTCTTCCTTTTTCACAGCGGTCTCAGCCGGCTTGACAGCCTTTTCTGCTGCGGCAGGCGCAGCCTTCGGTGCAGCGGCTTTCTTGGGCTCTGCCTTTGCCGGTTCTGCCTTCTTTGCAGCTGCTGCGGCAGCCTTCGGAGCCTCATCCTTCTTCGGCGCAGCCTTGGCTGCGGTCTTCTTTGCCGGAGCCTTTGCCTTCGGTGCAGCAGCCTTTTTCGGTGTCGGCAGGGTTGCCAGAACTTCACGGAATACAGCCACCTTGTCCCAGTCGCCCTCCACGGTCAGAGCGTCTGTCTCTGCGCTGCGCAGTGCGTCCAGCAGCTCTGCGGCGTCAGCGGATACCAGTACATCGTGACCCTTATAGTCATACGGTTCAATGGTCAGCTTGTCGCTGTCTGCGGAAACTACGGCATAGAATGCGCCGCAGCCCTCACCGGAAACGTCGAACTGTACTGCAACGGCAGTGTCCGCATTCTTGGCGCTGGCGTTTTCCAGCATTGTTTTTGCCTGTGCAAACATCTCTTCAAAAAGTCATTTTCTGTCATTCCTTTCGCTCCATCCGGCAAAAATACGCCGGAATCTCATATGCTTTTCCTCTTTATTATAGGCGTAAATCGGGGAAATGTCAAGGAGAATGCAGATAAAACGTGAAAAATAAGCAAATATATTGCATAACCAGAAAAAGTGCGGTTTCAAATTTGTGCAGTTTCACGAAAGAAAAAAGCTTGACAAGCCGGTGAAAATAGGGTATACTTGTAAAGCAGATTACTTTTACAGGCAGGAGGCGGCATGGAAATGTCCAAGGATTTGCGATTTGCCATGCTGTTGGACTGCTACGGCGAATTTCTGACTCCGCACCAGTACCGGCTCACAGAGCTGTACTATTGTGCAGACCTGTCCCTCAGCGAGATCGCTGAGATCGTGGGCATCACCCGTCAGGGCGTCCGGGACGGCATCAAGCGTGGGGAGCAGATCCTGCAGGAGATGGAAGAAAAGCTGCAGTTTGCGGCAAGGCTGAGTGCGCTGCGGGAAAACTACAGCGCCATTGCCGGGTCGCTGGAGCGCATCCAGGCACAGGCGGCAGATGTACCGGCGGTGCGGGACGAGTGCCGCCGGGCAATGGAAAGCGTCCGCCACGGGCTGGAGCTGCTTTGAAAAAAGACGAAGGAACTGCATTTTGTAAGGCTCTCCTTGAAAAAGGCGGATGCCGGCGAAAGCCGGCAGAGGGTTATCCCTCCGGCACTGCGTGCCACCTCCCTTTCAAGGGAGGCAATACGATTGTTTTTCTTTGAGAGGAGGAGATCATTATGGCATTTGAGGGACTGTCGGGAAAGCTGAACCAGGTGTTCAAAAAGCTGAAATCCCACGGAAAGCTGACGGAAAGCGATGTCAAAGAGGCGATGCGTGAAGTCCGCATGGCACTGCTGGAGGCGGACGTCAGCTATAAGGTGGTCAAGGATTTTGTCAAGAAGGTCTCCGACCGTGCAGTGGGCGAAGAGGTCCTTTCCAGTCTGACTCCGGCACAGCAGGTCATCAAGATCGTCAACGAGGAACTGTGCAATCTGATGGGCAATGAAAATGCCCGGATCCAGTTCCCGTCAAGCCGCCGTGCATCATTATGATGTGCGGTCTCCAGGGTTCCGGTAAGACCACCCACGCCGCAAAGCTGGCGAAGATGCTGAAAAAAAGAAGGGCATTATCCGCTGCTGGTGGCGTGCGATATCTACCGTCCGGCGGCGATCAATCAGCTGCAGGTGGTGGGTGAGCGTGCCGGTGTCAAGGTCTTTGAGATGGGACAGATCGACCCGCGCATCATCGCCAAGGAGGCGCTGAAGTTCGCCAAGGATCACGGCAATGACGTGGTCATCCTGGATACCGCCGGCCGTCTGCACATTGACGTTGCGCTGATGGATGAGCTGAAAGATCTGAAGGAACTGACCCACCCCAACGGATCATGCTGGTGGTGGACGCCATGACTGGTCAGGATGCCGTCAACGTGGCAAAGGCGTTCGACGATGCCCTGGGCATCGACAGCGTGCTGATGTCCAAGCTGGACTCTGACACCCGCGGCGGTGCGGCGCTGTCCGTGCTGGCTGTCACCGGCAAGCCCATCAAATATGTGGGCATGGGCAAAAGCTGGACGAGTTCGAACAGTTCCATCCCCAGCGGATGGCATCCCGTATCCTGGGTATGGGCGATATGCTGACGCTGATCGAAAAGGCGGAAAGCACCATCAGCCAGAAGGATGCCGAGAAGATGGCGAAGAAGTTCGAGGAAAACCGGTTCGATATGAACGACCTCCTGGAACAGCTGCGTCAGATCCAGAAGATGGGTTCGCTCAAGTCCATCATCGGTATGCTCCCCGGCGTGGGCAGCAAGCTGAAAGATGCAGACATTGACGACCGGCAGTTCGTCCGCATCGAGGCGATGATTACCTCGATGACCAAGGCGGAGCGTGCAAAGCCCTCGATCATCAACCCGTCCCGCAAGCGGCGTATCGCTGCCGGCAGCGGCACGAAGGTGGAGGATGTGAACCGTCTGCTGAAACAGTTCGACCAGATGCAGAAGATGATGAAGCAGTTCGGCGGCAAGGCAGGCAAGGGCGGAAAGATGAACCGCCGTGCCATGAAACGCCTGGCAAACATGAATCCCGAACAGCTGCAAAGTTTGCAGGGTGGCATCCCGGGCGTTCCGCCGGGGCTGATGCCGCCGAAGAAGTAAGAAATCCCGCAGGAAACTGCTGGAGATAGATTTGACATTTGTCAAGAATAATACATGGAGGTAAATTCAAATGGCAGTAAAGATCAGACTGAGAAGAATGGGCGCAAAGAAGGCTCCGTTCTATCGTATTGTTGTTGCTGACGAGCGTTATCCGAGAGACGGCCGTTTCATCGAGGAGATCGGTTTCTACGATCCGACCAAGGAGCCGACCGTAGTTAGCCTGGACGCTGACAAGGCAAAGACCTGGCTGAAGAACGGCGCACAGCCGACTGATACCGTTAAGGTTATCCTGAAGAAGGAAGGCGTACTCTAAGTTTTATTAGAGATATGCGAGTGCGGGGTCGTTCTGCAAAGGCAGAACGGGATTGCTCCGCCGGTGAACCGTATCGGCGCTGTCCGGCTGGACGGTGCGTGTGCTGCAGCGGGTACGGCTGACCAGTGGAGCAATCATGTGACCATAGAAGGAGGAAAAGACCATGCAGGAACTGTTGCGAGTGATCGTTGCCGGTCTGGTAGAAGACCCGACAGCCATTCAGATCACGGAAGATGCCCCCAATGAAGAGGGCGTGATCGTTTATCATCTGCACGTTGCACCGGATGACACCGGGCGTGTCATCGGAAAGCAGGGGCGCATTGCCAAGGCGATTCGTGTCATCATGCGTTCCGGCGCAGCAAAGTATAATCAGAAGATCGCTGTCGAGATCGACTGAGGAACAGCTACAAACAACCCATGCAGGCGGACAGAAATGTTCGCCTGTTCTTGTATGTACAGAAAGGACTGCTCATGAAACAATACCTTGAAATCGGAAAGATCGTCAACGTCCACGGACTTCGTGGCGACATGAAAGTCGTGCCGTGGTGCGACGATCCGGAATTCCTGTGCGAATTCGATACCCTGTACCTGGGCAAGGCGCAAAAGCCGGTGACGGTGACTGCCGCACGCCTGCAAAAGGGCAACGTGCTGCTGCATCTGGAGGGCGTGGACACCGTGGAGGAGGCAGAAAAGCTGCGGAATCAGGTGCTGTATATGGACCGGGACGAAGTGGAACTGGAAGAGGGCGTGTACTTCATCCAGGATCTCATTGGGCTGGAGGTGCTGGACGTGGACACGGGCAAAAGCTACGGCAAGCTCACCGATGTGATGCAGACCGGCGCCAATGACGTGTACGAGGTCAAAGATGCGGACGGAAAGACCGTGCTGATCCCGGCGATCCCGGATGTGGTGCAGGAGACCGACCTGGACGGCGGCGTAATGCGCATTCGTCCGCTGGAGGGCTTGTTCGATGCAGATTGAGATCGCTACCCTGTTTCCGGAAATGTGTGAGGCGGTGCTGTCCGAGAGCATCATCGGCAGAGCCAGAAAAGAACCGGGCATATCTCTGTCCGCTGCTGGAATATCCGGGACTATACCCTGGACAAGCACCGCCGTGTGGATGATGTGCCTTACGGCGGCGGCAGAGGCATGGTCATGCAGGCAGACCCCATCTACCGCTGCTATGAGGCGGTCTGCCGGGATATCGGCACAAAGCCCTATGTGATCTATATGTCCCCCAAGGGAAAGGTGCTGGAACAGCAGCGCTCGCTGGAATTGTCCGTGATGCCGCATATTTTCGTGCTTTGCGGGCATTATGAAGGTGTAGACCAGCGCATCCTGGACGAGATCGTGGACGAGGAGGTCTCCATCGGGGACTATGTCCTCACCGGCGGCGAGCTGCCGGCGCTGGTGCTGGTGGATACCATTGCACGGATGGTGCCGGGCGTTCTGCCGGAAAACCTGTGCTTTGAAGAGGAGAGCCATTTCGGCGGACTGCTGGAATATCCCCAGTATACACGTCCGGCGGTGTGGCACGACCGGGAGGTGCCGCCGGTGCTGCTCACCGGACACCACAAAAACATTGCAGAATGGCGCAGCGCACAGAGTCTGGAAGAGACAAAAACAAGCGCCCCGACCTTTATGCAAGCTATTTGGATAAAAATAACTGTTTTCTTTGTGGAATTTGAACAAAATATGCAACTTCGGAAAAAGGGGAAAATTCCATTTTGACATTGTTGTCATGTTCCACAAAGATTCAAACGAAAAGGGAGAACGGTTATAACAACACGTAGAAAATTCCGGAAAATCGGACAATTTCTGCAAAAAATGCGTTGACGTGTTCCGGAAAAAACGGTATAATGGTAGCATAGAAGGGAAGAGGAATGCACAAATTGTTTCCAGGGGAATGGAAACCGCAAAGCTTCTTCAAACCAACGTATGATGCGTGAAAGCGCAGGATCATAAGGATGGGAGAGTTTTTATCATGTTTGTAAAAAGAAGTTACAGTACAGAATCAGGTTGGTCTGCACGCAAGACCGGCTACATTTTTCATTCAGCGTGCCAACGAGTTCAAGTCCTCGATCTGGATCGAAAAGGAAGAGCGTCGGGTAAATGCAAAGAGCCTGCTGGGTATCCTGTCTCTGGGTATCGTAGGCGGCACTGACATCAAGATCATTGCGGATGGTTCTGATGAGCAGATGGCAGTAAACTCTCTGGTAGATCTGGTAGAGAGCGGTTTCAGCGACTAATTCGCTGTTGTTTCGACAAAGAGAACCTCACGGGGGAGCAAGTTCCGCCGTGAGGTTTTTTGTTTTTGCGCCGGCTTAGCTGCCGCTCAGCCCATAGCGCACCATATTTTCACAGAAGATGCCGTAGCCCCGTGTGGGGTCGTCCACAAATACATGAGTCACTGCGCCCACCAGTCTGCCGTTTTGCAAAATGGGGCTGCCGCTCATGCCCTGGACGATGCCGCCGGTGATCTCCAGCAGTTCCGGGTCTGTGACGCATACGGTCATGTTCCGGGTGCTGTCCGTGCCGCTGTAGTCGATCTCTTCCAGCATCACGTCATATGCCTTCGGCGTGTCGCCGGAGACAGTGCAGAGGATCTGTGCCGGACCGGTCTCGATCTCCTGTTTCAGCGCCATGGGAACGGCGTCCTCAGCGGATGGATTGTGGTACAGCGTCCCGAACACGCCGCAGCGGTTGTTGCAGATCAGCTCGCCCAGGGATGTCTCGTCCGAAAAGCTGCCCTGGAGCATTCCCGGACTGCCGGAGACGCCTTTCACCACCTGGGAGATGGTCACAGCAGCTGCCTCGCCCGAACCAAAGGGCAGGATGTCGCCGGTGTCGGCATCGCAGATGGGATGCCCCAGACCGCCGAAACTGCCGGTTTCCGGCTCATAAAAGGTGATGGTGCCGATGCCGGCGCTGCTGTCCCGCACCCAGATGCCTGCCTCATAGCGGTTGTCTGCGGCGGCATATGCCGGCGTCAGCGTCACCGTGCAGGTCTCTTCGCCCCGTTCCAGCGTCACCGTAACGGGAACACCGTCCGAATCGGCGATGGCGTCCTGGAGCGACTGGTTGGAGTCGATGACCTGTCCGTCCACAGAACGGATGAGGTCGCCGGTCTGGATGCCTGCCTCCTGTGCCGGACAGCGCCTGCCCTCCGGAGTGTCCACCCGTTCCATGCCCACCACCATAGCGCCGTCCATGCGGAGCTTGATGCCGAACGGCTCGCCGCAGGGGACGAGCATGGGCGTGTCGATCTCCTGGACTTCCACCTCCTTGACGGGAATGACGCCGAAGAGCCGGAGGGATGTGGTCTCGGCAGTGCGTGCCGATGCGGCTGCCGCCTGGACGGTGTGCGCCGTGGGAACGGCAGAGATATGGAGTGCCGTGTCGACTTCCAGCTGGCTGCCGGTCTGTACATAATAATTGTCCGGCAGCTGCCAGGCGTAATATGCCGCAGCGCCGTATAACTGCAGCAGCACGGCAGCACCGAGAACTGCCGTGCGCTTGATCCAACGTATCATTTTTGTATCCTGCCTTTCTGGTTATTGTGATTATTTTTGTTCCGTATCTATCGTGTGCAGTACGGCAGCGCTTATCAGCGACAATGCAAGGAAAAAACATAGGGCAGTTGTTCTCACAACAGGCAGCAACTGCCTTTCCGGAAAACGGGAGAACCACTTCCGCAATTCCAAAACATCCAAAAATTTGAAAATGAAAGGATCTACCGCCATGAAAACCAAAAACGCCGCCTCTCGTCCCATTCCCACCGCCGCACAGCTGAAAAAACAGCGTGTCCGCCGGGTGAGCTGTATCATTCCCCGCATCCTGCTGGTGCTTTCCACCATCCTGTTTACCTGGATCACCTGCTGGGGCTGCGGACTGGGCTGGATCAGCCGTGCCAGAGCCGGCAGCAACTGGCCCATGTCCTTTGTGGGCTACGGGCAGATGCTGCTGGTGGGTTCGGGCCTGCTGACTCTGGGGACAGTGCTTGTCCTGCTGTGCCGGAAGAACTGGCTCAACTGGGCGGCGGCAGGCAGTGCGGCAGGCGGTGTGGTGCTGTGCCTGCTGGCGCTGTACCATGTGGCATCCTATGCGAAGGAGCATTCCTTTTACAGCCAGCTGATGCAGATGCCGGCGGCGACGCTGTACTGCGTACAGATCCTGCCGGTGATCCTGCCCTTTGTCTGCGTTACGGCGCTGGGACTGTTACAGTTCTTTTCGCCCGAGGCGGTACAGCGCCGCCGTTCCAGAAAACTGGCGGATTCGGCAAAAGCGCCGTCCATTCTCTGAGCGCCCGGAACGTCCTGTATGGTTCTTCTCTGCTTTTTACACAGATTTTACAAAGATAATTTCTTTTTCGACAAGTTTCAGCCTTGCAGTTCTCCAAAGAATGTGGTAAAATTATAGGGTAGAACAAAAAAAACAGGAGGTAACAAAATGGACAACAAAAAATAAAAGTCCTGATCGGAGACGACAGCGCCGAGTATGGCATAACCTGTGCCAACGAACTGCGTGCGCTGGGTCTTTACGTCGTGACGAGACGCAAAGACGGCAAGGTCATTCTGGATGCGATCCGGAACGACACGCCGGACGTTGTGGTAATGGACGCAGTGCTGCCTGGCATGGATGCCATAGAGATCCTCGAGAAATCTCAGACATTCGCCCATGCGCCGGCTTTCATTATCACGTCATCTTATGAGAACACATTTATTGAGCGCCAGGTCATGGAAAAGGGTGCGGCGTATTTCATGCTGAAGCCGTTTCACATTTCGGCGCTGGGGAACCGCATCACAGAACTGGCATCCAACGGCATTCCCGACAAAGAGGCATCTGCGCACCGTACACTGGAGATGGTGGTGACGGAGATGATCCACCAGCTGGGCGTGCCGGCACATATCAAGGGCTATCACTATCTGCGTGCAGCCATTCTGGCATCCATCGAGAACCAGGCACTGCTGGAGAGCGTCACCAAGATGCTCTATCCCACGGTGGCACAGCAGTTCGACACCACCTCTTCCCGTGTGGAGCGTGCCATCCGCCACGCCATTGAGATCGCATGGGACAGAGGCGACCTGGACACCATCAATTCCTTTTTCGGCTACACGGTGAATAACTGCAAGGGAAAGCCCACCAACTCGGAATTCATTGCGCTGCTCACGGACAAGCTGCGGCTGCAGTACGGAAAGAGCGGTATGCGGCATCACGCCTGAAAATCGCTGCGCTTTGTGAAAAAATTTATTTTCTCTGCGTAAAATCTTCTTACAGTAGCGCTCTGTTTTGTGGTACAATAAAAACAGCTATCTGCTCTCTGCACTGCCTGTCCGCCGGGAGACATAGTATTATCTTATGCGAAAGGAATTGATTTTATGACAGACGGAGAAATGTTTTTTAAGAAAATGGAGCTAAGCGATCTACAGTGCAATCCTTTTGACATGATCGGAAAATCATGGTACTTACTGACATCCGGCACACCGGAGGACTACAACACCATGACGGCATCCTGGGGTGCGATGGGTGAGATCTGGGGCGCACCGTCCTTCCACTGTGTGGTACGCACCAATCGGTATACCCTGCAATATCTGGATCGGAACGAGCTGTTTTCAGCGTGCTTTTTCGATCCGGGCTATAAACCGGCACTGCAATTCTGCGGCACACATTCCGGCCGGGACTGCGATAAGGCGAAACAAACCGGATTGCGGCCCGTTCTCCTGGACGGAACCACTGCCTTTGCACAGGCACGCCGTGTGCTGATCTGCCGGAAACGCTATACGGCGATGATGCAGCCCGAGGGCTTCATCGAACCGGAGACCTATGAAAGATGGTACGGCACCGACCCGATGCACCGGGAATTTGTGGGTGAAGTACTGGCATATTATGAAAAACTGCACTGAGTATTCCCGAAATCAAAAAAAGCCTCTGTCCTGTGACAGGGGCTTTTTGCGTGGAGCAGGCGCTTTGCACTGCATTTTTTTCACGGAAACATAAAAATATACAGGAATAACTGCATATTATGCGTAAAATATTGCAAAAGGAAAAAAAAATCCGTATATTTATGCAAAAATGCTTGACATCGCTGAAAAAAGGTGTATAATAAAAGACAAGAGCATTTGCAGCGGATCAAAAAGGGCGGTACAGATGCGATAAATTATGCTGATGGAGGAGTTTGCATCATGGCAAAGGCAAAAAAGGACATTAAGAAAGTCGTTCTGGCATATTCCGGCGGTCTGGATACTTCGATTATCATTCCGTGGCTGAAAGAAAACTACAACAACTGCGAGGTTATCGCAGTTTCCGCAGACGTAGGAAAGGGTACGGAACTGGACGGCCTGGAAGAAAAGGCAATCAAGACCGGCGCATCCAAGCTGATCGTACTGGATCTGAAGAAGACCTTCGTAGAGGACTACATCTTCCCGACTGTACAGGCTGGCGCAGTATATGAGAACCATTACCTGCTCGGTACCTCTTTCGCTCGTCCGATTATCGGTAAGGAGCTGGCAAGAATCGCTCTGGAAGAGGGCGCAGACGCCATCTGCCACGGTGCAACCGGCAAGGGCAACGACCAGGTTCGTTTCGAGCTGGCAATCAAGGCATACGCTCCGGATATGGCAATCATCGCTCCGTGGAGAGAATGGACCATCAAGAGCCGCGAAGAGGAGATCGACTATGCAGAGGCGCACCATGTGCCGCTGAAGATCAACCGTGAAACGAATTATTCCAAGGATAAAAACCTGTGGCATCTTTCCCACGAGGGCCTGGATCTGGAGGATCCGGCAAACGAGCCGCAGTATGAGAAGGAAGGCTTCCTGGAACTGGGCGTTTCTCCGATCCAGGCTCCGGACAAGCCCACTTATGTGACCATTCATTTTGAAAAGGGTATCCCGACCGCTATCGACGGCAAGGAACTGGGCGCAGTAGAGCTGGTAGAAAAGCTGAACGAACTGGGCGGCGCAAACGGCATCGGTCTGGCTGACCTGGTAGAAAACCGTCTGGTCGGCATGAAGTCCAGAGGCGTTTATGAAACTCCGGGCGGCACCATCCTGTACCACGCACACGATGTGCTGGAGATCATTACCCTGGACAAGGAAACTGCAAGAACCAAGCAGTATCTGAGCATCAAGTTCGCTGATATCGTATACAACGGTCAGTGGTATACTCCGCTGCGTGAGGCACTGACTGCTTTCGTAAACGAGACCCAGAAGACCGTTACCGGTGATGTGAAGCTCAAGCTGTACAAGGGCAACATCATCAATGCCGGCGTAACTTCTCCGTACACTCTGTATGATGAAGAAGTTGCAACCTTCGATGCAGAAGACGTTTACAACCAGAAGGACGCAGAGGGCTTTATCAACCTGTTCGGTCTGCCGATCCACGTAAAGGCTGTACTGGATCAGAAGCGGAACAACAAGTAAGCCAATCAGCGAAAATAAAAACCGGTGATTTTGCCGGAGGCAAAAGGCGGCGTTCAGTCGCCTTTTGTTGTTGTGAGGGGTGTATGAAAAAGAAAAAGCAAAGCAGCGGCAGAGCCGACGCTGGTCTTTTACAAAAAAGTAGAATGGGAACAGATGGCTTTTCGCCGCCGGCGTGAGGAGATCATGGTGGCAGTTTCTGTGCTGCTGCTTTGTGTGCTTACCATTTTTGGCTGGGCTGCTGTCGGCATTGGCGTTATGTGCGGTGCCTTACACGCCCTCTATAAAGAGAAAAAGAAAAGCTATACCATGCAGTCTGAGGCTGTCGCCCTCCGGCATTTGTTATTGGGGAGAGCGATTCGAGTCGTTTTCCTGGCAGGAGATACAGCGATTCGAGTCGTTTTCCTGGCAAGAGATACAGCGAATCCAGCTGTACTGCACACATTACGGAAACCGGAATATGATATCTTTGCAGATCTGCGTGAAAAAAGATCATGCAGAAACTGAGCGGCGTGCGCTTTTGTTTGACGATATGGAACCGCTGGAAGAAAAATACAGGCTGGCACAGCAGTGGATCGCACACTATCATCCGCACACGGAATATACAGAATCAGAAAAGGACGGATAAAATTATGGCACTTTGGGCAGGAAGATTTTCCAAAGAGATCGACGCAGGCGTAAATGCGTTCAACTCCTCTATCGCATTTGATGCACGGATGTACCGGCATGACATCCAGGGCAGTATCGCCCATGCCACCATGCTGGGTGACTGCGGCATCATCTCCAAGGAGGACAGCAAGACCATTATCGAGGGGCTGACTGCCATTCTGGCAGATCTGGACAGCGGCAAGCTGGAATTTGACCCCAACGCAGAAGATATTCATATGTTCGTGGAGGCAGAACTGACCAAGCGCTACGGCGATGTGGGCAAGCGTCTGCACACCTCCCGTTCCAGAAACGACCAGGTGGCACTGGATCTCCGGCTGTATCTCCGGGACGAGATCAAGGAAATTCGTGGTCTGGTGGAAAAGCTGTGCGCCGTACTGGTCAAGCTGGCAGAACAGCACACCGAGACCGTACTGCCGGGCTACACCCATTTGCAGCGTGCGCAGCCGGTGACTTTTGCACACCACCTGCTGGCGTATGTGCAGATGCTGCTCCGTGACCTGGGCAGACTGGACGACACCGCAAGGCGCATGAACGAATGCCCTCTGGGCAGCGGCGCTCTGGCAGGTACGACCTATCACATCGACCGGGAAGAGACCGCATCCCTGCTGGGATTCGATGCGCCTATGGCAAACAGCCTGGACGGCGTTTCTGACCGTGACTACTGCATCGAGCTGGCAAACACCCTTTCCATCATCATGATGCACCTGTCCCGGTTCTCTGAGGAGATCATCCTGTGGTGTTCCTGGGAGTTCAAGTTCATTGAACTGGACGATGCCTTTGCAACCGGTTCGTCCATCATGCCCCAGAAGAAGAACCCGGATATTACCGAGCTGATCCGTGGCAAGACCGCCAGAGTGTACGGCGATCTCCAGACCCTGCTGACCATGATGAAGGGTCTGCCGCTGGCATACAACAAGGATATGCAGGAGGACAAGGAGGCGATCTTCGACGCGGTGGACAACGTAAAGCTGTGCCTGGAGACCTTCACCCCCATGCTGGAGACTATGCGTGTGCTGAAAGACAATATGCGTGCCGCTGCGGCAAAGGGCTTTATCAACGCCACCGACTGCGCAGACTATCTGGTCAAGAAGGGTATGCCGTTCCGGGATGCCTATAAGATCTCCGGTACACTGGTGGCAGAGTGCATTTCCAAGGGTCTGACTCTGGAGACACTGCCGCTGGAGGAATACCAGAAGATGACACCGCTGTTCACCGAGGACGTTTATGAGGCCATCAGCCTGAAGACCTGCGTGCGTGGCAGAGTTTCTCAGGGCGGTCCGTCCCCGAAGGCTGTGGCAGAACAACTGAAGCTGGTTAAGGCAAAACTGGGGCTGGCATGAAAAAGCGGCAGATGAAGTTTATCCTGGCGCTGTGTTCGGCGGCGGTGGCGGTCTGGATCGGCGGAGAGATCCTGCTGGGTCTGGTGCTGGATCTGGGGCTGACGGTGTCCCGGATCTGGGCGATTGCCGTGATCGTGCTGACCTGTGCCTTTAGTCTGTGGAAGTGTCCACGGGAATAGGAGAAATTATGAGAAAATGGATCGGGATCCTGATGGCGGTCGGGTTCTGCCTTTGCGCTGGCTGCGGCAGGACGGCTTCGCCTGAAGCTTCGGAAACGGTGACATGGTCCGCAGTGACAACGGCAAAGGTACAACTGGATGCGGTGCAGACAACTGCTGCTGTGCAGGAGGACGATGCCGCGGCAGTGACGACCAAGAAGAAGGCTGTGGATGCGCCGAACGGGAAAAAAGCTGACGGCGGTGACTCCAAAGCAAACGCTGGATGCTGTGGAAAAGCAGGAGATCACAACTGTGGAAACGCAGAGTACGACTGCCATAGAAATGGTATACTATAGTGCAACTGGCTCTTATTGGCATCTATCGGAGGAATGCGCCGAAGAGGATTATGTCCACGTTGTGTACAATATGCAGGGAGAGACAATGCCTGCACCGAAGCCACGCATAACAAAATCGCCGAAAACAATGATCGTCGGCGGAAAAACGCCCTGCCGAATTGTGCGGCAGGGGAATGAGGTGGAAAAATGGCTGTAAAAGTATTTATTGACGGACAGGCCGGCACGACTGGTCTGCGTATCCATGAGCGTCTGGCAGACCGGAAGGATCTGACCATGATTACCCTGACCGAGGAAACCCGGAAAGACCCGGAGGCAAGACGTGCCGCCATTCTGGAAAGCGACGTGACATTCCTGTGCCTGCCGGATGATGCCGCAAGAGAGGCTGTGGCGCTGGCAGGGGATGCGGATGTGCGCATCATTGACGCATCTACGGCGCACCGCACCAATCCGGACTGGGCATACGGCTTTCCGGAACTGTCTCCGGAACACCGGGAAAAAGATCCGCACCTCCAAGCGTGTGGCAGTGCCGGGCTGTTATGCCAGCGGCTTTGCGTCTCTGGTGTATCCCATGGTACACAGCGGACTGCTGCCTAAGGATTATCCGGTGCAGTGCTTTGCCATGTCCGGCTACAGCGGCGGCGGCAAGAAGATGATCGCCGAGATCGAATCGCCCGACCGTGCGCCGGAGCTGTACAGCCCTCGCTTTTACGGTCTGGCAAACAACCACAAGCACCTGCCGGAGATGCAGAAAATTTCCGGTCTGGAAAAGAAACCCATGTTCACCCCGATCGTGGACGATTACTATAACGGCATGGTGGTATGCGTGCCGATCCAGGCGGCGGTCTCCGGCTTTTCGCTGGAACCGGAACGGGTACAGGAGATGCTGGAACGCCACTATGAGGGCTCCAACTTCGTCCATGTACAGCCGCTGAAAACGCCGGCAGAGATGACAGCCACCAAGCTGAGCTGCAACGACCTGCGTGACACCAACCAGATGGAGATTTTCGTGTTCGGTGACGCAGAGCAGATTCTGCTGTGTTCCCGTCTGGACAATCTGGGTAAGGGCGCATCCGGTGCGGCAGTGCAGTGCATGAACATTATGCTGGGACTGGATGAGACTGTGGGCTTGCTGTAAAAAAAATAGCCTCCCTGAAAGAGAGGGGGACCAGCGAAGCTGGTGGAGAGGTTTGGGTGAAATTTTTCTTCAAGTTGTGGATTTCACAGAATAATCCCCCTGTCAGCTTACGCTGACATCTCTTACCGAGCCGTCCCCTTTGTCACTTCGTGACATTTCCCCACACTGTGGGGAATCACCCTTTCAAGGGGACTTTCTTAAAAACCGATTTATGTGCCTATGGGCGGCATTACAGATAGCTTTAGAGAAACGGCATAGTAGGGGACGATGCCCACATCGTCCCGCCTGTCGGCTTTGTACGATGCTGTCTTGAAAAAGAGAAATCGAAATCAATCAGAGAGGAGTCATACCTCATGGAAAAAGTAGCAATGGAAGGCTATACCTTCGTGGACGGCGGCGTTTGTGCCGCAAAGGGATTCCGTGCCGGCGGCGTATACTGCGGCATCAAGGACAACCCGGACAAGAAAAATGACCTGATGGTGGTTGCGGCAGATGCCATGTGCAATGCGGCTGCGGTCACACCCAGAACAAGGTGAAGGGTGCGCCGGTGCTGGTGATGAAAAAGCATCTGAAAGCCACCTGCGGCAAGACCATGGCAGTGGTGGCAAACTCCAAGAACGCCAACACCTGCAACGCAGACGGCGAGGAAAAGGCGGAGGCTATGTGCGCTCTGACTGCCAAAGAACTGGGCGTCAAGCCGGAAGAAATTCTGGTCATGTCTACCGGTGTTATCGGGCAGATCCTGCCCATTGAGCCGATTCAGAACGCCCTGCCGGCGCTGTGCAGAAATCTGAAAGCCAGCGCAGAGGGTGCGCACGAGGCGGCTGTGGCAATTATGACAACAGATACCTTCGCCAAGGAGATCGCTGTGGAATTTTCGCTGGGCGGCGTGACCTGTCACCTGGGCGGCATGGCGAAGGGCAGCGGCATGATCCACCCGAACATGGCGACCACGCTGAACTGCATCACGACCGATGCGGCTGTGCCGGCAGAACTGCTGCAAAAGGCACTGTCTGACGTGGTGAAGGTGACCTATAACTGTCTGTCTGTCGACGGCGACCAGTCCACCAACGACACCTGTCTGCTCATGGCATCCGGTGCGGCAGGCAATCCGGAAGTTGCGGCGGATTCTGCGGAATATACCGTGTTCCGGAACGCCCTGTACTGCGTCATGATGAATCTGACCCGGATGCTGGCGTATGACGGCGAGGGTGCGACCAAGCTGCTGGAGTGCAAGGTCTCCGGGGCAAAGGATCTGGACACTGCCATTGTCGTGGCAAAGAGCGTGGTATGCTCGCCTCTGCTGAAGTGCGCTATGTTCGGCGCAGACGCCAACTGGGGACGTGTGCTGTGTGCCGTGGGCTATGCTCCGGCAGAGTTCGACATCAACCAGGTGGCAGTGACACTGGCATCCCGTGCCGGCTCTGTGGATGTGTGCAGAAACGGCGCAGGCATCGAGTTCTCCGAGGACATCGCCAAGAAGGTGCTGCTGGAGGACGAGATCGAGATTCTGGTGTCCATCGGCGACGGTCCGGCGGCGGCAACGGCGTGGGGCTGCGATCTGACCTATGACTATGTAAAAATCAACGGTGACTACCGTTCGTAAGAGAGGCTTTCGAAAATGGGAGAGATATTGAACAGTGTGCGGGCGCAGGTGCTGGTGGATGCCCTGCCCTACATTCAGAAATACAACAACAAAATTCTGGTGGTCAAGTACGGCGGCAACGCCATGACCAACAACGAGCTGAAACAGGCAGTCATGGACGATATCGTGCTGCTGTCTCTGGTCGGCGTCAAGGTAGTCCTGGTACACGGCGGCGGTCCGGAGATCAGCGATATGCTCAAGCGGCTGAACATCGAGTCCAAGTTTATCGGCGGTCTGCGGTATACCGATGAGGCGGCTGTGGACGTGGTAAAGATGGTGCTGTCCGGCAAGGTGAACAAGGAGCTGGTCAGCCTGCTGACACGGACACGGGGCAAGGCACTGGGTATGTGCGGCATCGACGGGCATATGCTGACCGCAGAGCGCAAGCTGGGTCCCAACGGCGAAGATCTGGGCTTTGTGGGCGATATCGTAAAGGTCAACGAGCAGCCCATCCTGGATGCGCTGAACAACGGCTATATTCCGGTAATTGCTACGGTGGCGACTGACGATTTCGGACAGGCTTACAACGTCAATGCGGATACGGCGGCGGCACGGATCGCTGCACAGCTCCGGGCGGAAAATCTGATCCTGATGACCGACATCGCCGGACTGCTCCGGGACAAGGACGATCCGTCTACCCTCATTCCGTTTGTCAACGTCAGCGAAGTGCCGTTCCTCAAGCGCAAGGGCATCATCTCCGGTGGCATGATCCCGAAGATCGACTGCTGCGTAGAGGCGGTGCGCCGTGGCGTGAAAAAAGACTGCCATCATTGACGGCAGAGTACCGCACTCCATCCTCATTGAGACCCTGTCCAATGAGGGCATCAGGAACACAGTTCCGATAAGCGTCAGCCGGGGGATACCGGCAAAACAGCCCGTCCTGCCTCCTTTCCACAGGCGGCTGGTCTGTGTCGGAAGTGATGCGGACGGGGGAGCAGAAAGGGTTTTTGAAAAAATGAGTTTGTTAGAACACGCCGCAGTAGAGGCGGCAAAGAAATTTGCGGAAAACGAAGAGAACCGGACGGACACCAGAGGCGTTGTGAAAGCGTCCAAGGTGTTTCCGGTGGTCTCAGTGTTTTCCGTTCTGATGGGTATTGCAATGGCACTGCTGAAATTAAAGCAGGGCGGTGTGATGTTTTATGTGCTGGCGGCAGCGTTTGTGCTGCTGGGCGTATTTCTGCTGATCTACGGTCACAATTTCAAGATTGAATATGACCGCACCGGCATCACCGTATACAACTTCTTCGGAAAGCCGAAACAGTATGAATTGCAGGACGCAGAAAATCGAACTGAAAAGCGACGGCTATACCGTTCTGACCGCCAAGGGAAAAATCCGGGTGGAAAAGGACTTTTTCCTGGGGTCGGATGCGTTTCTGGCATATCTGCGTGACTATATGAAGGAGAAAAAGGCATGAAACTGACATCTGCAAGAAAAGATTATGGGATCTACGGCTTTATGGTCGCAGTATTTCTGGCTGGAACGATCGCTTTCTTTGTGCGGTACGGCACAAGCGAGATCTGGTACACGCTACTGATGATCGCTTTCCTGCTGCTCAGCCTGTACTTTTTTCAGCTGCACACTGCGGTTTCGGGTCATGTGGGATGAGGAAGGCATCCGTATCCGGCAGAACTGGAAACCGGAAAAGCACTACGCCTGGACGGAACTGGAACAAATGTACATCGAGGATCAGTGCATCATCCTGTATCTGGACGGCAAGAAGTACGGCTTTTCACAGGGCTGTCCCAATTCCATGGAACTGATCGACTTTCTGGAACAGAAATTTTCCGCTGAACAGGCGGCAGAATAAAGGAAATGATGAAAATGACAACACAAGAGCAAATGAACCAGTCCGTTATGGGGAACATCGGTTTCCGGTGGTCATCGACCACGGCGCAGGGGAATCCTGTGCGGATGAAAACGGAAAGACCTATATCGACTTTGGCAGCGGCATCGGCACCACCTCTCTGGGCTACTGCAACGAGGCGTGGACGGAGGCAGTCTGCAAGCAGGTCAAGACCATGCAGCACACCTCCAACCTGTACTACACCAAGGTGCAGGCAGACTTCGCACAGAAAGCTGTGCCAGACTGCCGGCTATGAAAAGGTGTTCTTCTGCAACAGCGGCGCTGAGGCAAACGAATGTGCCATCAAGCTGGCGAGAAAGTACAGCTTTGACAAGTACGGCAAGGGCAGACACAAGATCCTGACTCTGGTGAACTCATTCCACGGCAGAACCCTCTGCACCCTGTCTGCAACGGGACAGGATGTGTTCCACAACTACTTCTTCCCGTTCGTGGAGGGCTTTGACTATGTGGTTGCCAATGACATTGCCGACCTGGAGTCCAAAGCTGGACGACACAGTCTGCGCTGTGATGCTGGAATACATCCAGGGCGAAGGCGGCGTGAATGCGCTGGAACAGGCATTTGTGGACGCTGTTTTTGAAAAGTGCGCCGCAAAGGACGTGCTGGTCATTGCAGACGAAGTACAGACCGGTGTGGGCAGAACCGGCACATTCCTCGCCGGGGAACAGTTCGGACACCATGCCGACGTGACAACGCTGGCAAAGGGCATTGCAGGCGGTCTGCCGATGGGCGCTTGTCTCGCCAGTGAGAAATGCGCCGGCGTGCTGGACAAAGGCTCTCACGGCTCGACCTTCGGCGGCAACCCAGTCTGCTGTGCAGGCGGTCTGGCTGTGCTGAACACAGTGACAGCGCCGGGGTTCCTGGACGAGGTAAAGCGCAAGGCAGCACTGCTCCGGGAAAAGCTGGCACAGCTGCCGGGCGTGGAGAGCGTCAGCGGTCTGGGTCTGATGATCGGCATTGCCCTCAAGGACAAGAAAGCCATCGACGTGGCAAATGCGGCGCATTGCTGGTGCTGACGGCAAAGACCAAGGTGCGTCTGCTGCCGCCGCTCACCATCACAGACGAGGAAATCGAAAAGGGCGTTGCCATCCTGGCGGACGTTCTGTCGAAATAAAGGAAACACTGCATAAAGCCCGCCTGACGGCTTTGCACACAATCTGCTTGCAGATTTTCCGTCATATTGCCCAGAAATCCCTTGCCAGACATACAGTCTGCCTGCGGAATTTCTATGCAATCTGCCGAAAAATCTGACTACGCATCTTACGCACAAGCTTTATGCAGTGTTTCCTAAATGAAGGAGTTAGACTATGAAACACTTACTGAAAATGCTGGATCTCAGCACCGAAGAGATCATCGAGATCCTGGATCTTGCCGATCAGCTGAAATATGAGCTGAAGCACGGCATTCCCCATCCCCATCTGAAGGGCAAGTCTCTGGGCATGATCTTCCAGAAGGCATCTACCCGTACCCGTGTTTCCTTTGAGACCGGTATGTACCAGCTGGGCGGTCATCCGCTGTTCCTGTCTGCAAACGATCTGCAGATCGGCAGAGGCGAGCCGGTACAGGACACGGCCCGTGTGCTGACCCGGTATCTGGACGGCATCATGATCCGTACCTTTGAGCAGAAAGAAGTGGAAGATCTGGCAGAGTACGGCTCGATCCCGATCATCAACGGTCTGACGGACTTCTGTCACCCGTGCCAGATACTGGCGGATCTGATGACCATCCGGGAATTCAAGAGCAGCTTTGACGGCTTGAAGATGTGCTTTATCGGCGACGGCAACAACATGGCAAACTCTCTGATTGTGGGCTGTCTGAAGGTGGGTATGTCTGTAGCTATCGCCTGCCCGGACGACTATCAGCCGGACAAGGAAGTCCTGGACTTTGCGGCACAGTACGGCGACAAGTTCCAGATGACCAACAAGCCGCTGGAGGCTGCCAAGGACGCCGATGTGGTAATCACAGACGTATGGGCATCCATGGGCCAGGAAGGCGAGGCAGAAAAAGCGGAAGAAGGCATTCCACGGCTATCAGATCAACGCCGGCACACCGTGAGGAAGAGATCACCACAAAGGTATTCGAGGCACACGCAAACGAGATCTTTGAAGAGGCAGAGAACCGTCTGCACGCACAGAAGGCGGTTATGGTGAAACTGATGGCGTAAGAGCCAATAAAAATACAGATAAGGCAAACCGCCTGTGGAACGACTGGGTTCCGCAGGCGGTTTTTTATTATGAAATACTTGACAACAAGAAATTGGAATTGTATAATAAAAAAAGAAACAATGTATAAAAGGGAAATCAACTTATGAGCGAACTGAGGGAAATGATAGAAAGACCTTAAAAGAAATGGACGCTTTGGATGTGAAAATATCTGTAGAGAAATATCAAGAGGAAATAGGAGCAAATGATAAAGAAAATATTGGGGTTCTTAGCGATGGAACAAGATACTACAAAAAAATGGTATATAAGTATCTAACAGAAAATGGTTATCGGATGTCACCAGAGTATGTGGAGATAGCAGCAAGAAAGTTCCCGGTAAACGAATCAAATGAGGAAAAAATAACTGTAAATCGAGAAAAAAGCTGTAGAACACAATGATTTACAGGATGTCAGAGAAGAAGATCTGGCAACATTTTTACAGTTAAAGATATTGGAACAACTGGCAGAACTGAAAAACAATTTTGGAGAACGGAAATATCAATACACTGTAGATGTGATTTATGATAATCGGCATGGCGGAACAGATGTGGAGGCGTTAAAGAGAAGTTTAACCTGGCATGGAGAGCAGGGCTATCGCTTAAAAGAAATGATTACAAATGAATTAGGGAAGAATTCTATGACAATAGGTGTTGGAAATTATTCTAGTGGCGTAAATTCAACACAAGACCAAGTTGTTTTGGTTTATGAAAAGTTAGTTGAATTATGATATATTGATACGGGAGGATATATGGACGGACAAAAATTGCAGTCATACTTGCCGTGATCTCTTTGATCTATATTATCGCAAAGTTGTGTGCGGATACACCGTCAGAGCCGAGCGTTTTTGATTCCTTCTATGAAGAGAGTCAGGATGAGACCAGTGCGCATGAGGATTCCAGCAGCAAGGTCAAGCGTGAGTATTCTTATCATTTTCCGGAGTATAACAGCGATACCGATGAAATTGACGATGAATACGAGGGCGCAGATTATGATGACTACGATACAAACTGGTTTGATGATTACGACGACGATGAGGGCGATTACGACTATTAGCGAAATAAACAAAATTCAACAGGAATATTTTACATCGATTTTACTTGACAAAGTCAAAATAGCGTGGTATAATAATAAAGCTGTCGCACGGGAGCGGTAGTCAAGAGGACAAATGAATGAAAGAAAGTGGAAGAGCGGATCG
>VOFI01000367.1_pt1 | contig 22000 bp, 29 predicted proteins | sample 5384131 | NCBI WGS metagenome assembly VOFI01 (sample SAMN12384728, study PRJNA508395) | human gut metagenome | isolation source: healthy gut H | host: Homo sapiens | reverse complement strand
TCTTGTTGCATCATACGCTTTTACTTACCGCAATCCCGGACTGTTTAGACTTTTTTGCAAAAACTTATAAAGAAGGTTATAAAAAAGGAAAACTAACTCCTAGATTATCCACCAAGTAATGGTGGTATTGCAAAACTTTGTTTTGAACTGAAAAAATATTTAGAGAAAAAAGGACTGAATGTTACAGTCATTTGTCCCCAAAAGTACTTCTACCGATGCAGAGGAGGATAATAATGTGGTGAGATTGCATGGAAGAAGAGGAATATTGGAGTTGCGTACATTGAAGTATTTACGCAAAAAAACTGTTCCCGGTGATATTGTAATTACCGGGAATTATCATCCAGAGGGAATGCTGTCTCTATTGTCAAACAGAGAAACCTATATATTGGCACATGGAGCCGAATATCTTGCCGGAAAGAGTTTTTTCCGACGCTGTATTTGGCCTACTTATCGACGTTTTATACTAAGAAACGCCTCTTGCGTGATTGCTAACAGTCATTATACAGAGACATTAGTAAAACATTGTTCTCCAAATGCTAAAACAATCGCTATTCCGTTAGCGGTTGATGCAATTCATTTTCGCCCTACTTGTGAAAAATATAAGGATGGCTTGCTACACCTCTGTTCTATTTCTCGATTGGAAAAATTTAAAGGACATGATTTTATTATCCGGACGATAGCTTCTTTACCGGCAAAGTATAAGCAACAAGTGCGATTGCATCTCGGAGGTAAAGGAAAATATAAGAGTGCACTTGAGCGGATGGTTACCGATTTAGGATTGTCAGATATTGTATCATTTGAAGGTTTCATTGATGATAATAAACTTTGCGATTTCTATTCAGCCTCGCATATATTCATTCTCTGTACACGTGAAGAAGCGGATAATAGGAATGTAGAAGGATACGGGCTTGTTTTTGCCGAAGCGCAAGCTTGTGGAACCGCCGTTATAGGTACTCGTACAGGTGGCATTCCCGATGCTGTCGAGGAGAATAATGGCGGTTGGTTGATACATCAGGACGCCCACGAAGAATTGGAGAATTTACTCATTAAGTTAATCGACGATAAATCTCTTGCTATAAATGAAGGTCGTAATGCACGTCGGCGCATAGAAGCTAAAATTACGTGGGAACATTATGTGGACCAAATTTGTGATGTCATTTTATGAGTATTAGTCTATATATAGCCTTATATTACAACTTGTTGCTGCTATTAGTTGTTTACATCGCTATTCAACCGGTCAGGGCAGAAACAGTAAGACAGCCTTATATCAACAACCAGATATTTAGCCTTGCTTTACTCTTGATTGTATATGTTCATGTAACTTTCCGACCGACCGATTATCACTACTTTGGAGATACTTCAGCTTATGCCATGGCTTTCCAAAAGAAAGCCTTCTATGGTACGGTTGCTATAAGAGATAGAGATATTGGTTTTGAGTATCTTACCTATTGGCTTTCACAACTCGTCAATTTAAAAGGGTATTGGTTTGTTCTTTGCTCATTATATATATTGCCTGTTTTCTTTGCTTTAAAGAAACGATTCAAACAACAATATGCTGTAGCACTAGTGTTGTTCGTTTGTTCTTTGAGTTTTTGGGGATACGGAGTAAATGGACTGCGTAACGGAATAGCTACATCGTTAGTTATCTTCTCTTTTCTTGTTCCAAACAACGATATTAAACGAATTCCTGTTTGGATTATAGCATGTCTTTTCCATCAATCCGTCATGTTGCCAATTGGCTGTTTCTTGCTGACCCGACTTTCAAATAATCCCAAACACTACTTATACTTATGGGGAACGTTTTTCCTGCTTATGCTTGTTGCACGTGATTCTTTCTCCACTTTGTTGACAAACATTCCTTGGTTTGAACAGGATAAAAGGATGTCTGAATATTTGAATATGTCTTATAAAGGCATGGAGCAAATGTTCTCTAATATTGGATTTCGCTGGGACTTCATTATTTATAGTTTGATACCCATTATCGCAGGAGTGAAATATATCTATACATATTGCTACGAAGACAAATTGTTTATCCGTTTATTTAATACTTATATAGCAAGTAATGCGTTCTGGCTATTGACCATTCATGTACCGTATAATAACAGATTTGCTTATCTATCTTGGTTTCTTTATCCTATAGTATTGATATATCCCTTGCTAAAAGATAACTTAATAAATAACCAGGAGAACGAATAAAATGGATTATTCTATGTTATTATATGTTCACTTATGTAATGTGGATAAAATAAAATACAAAACAATAGAAAAAGATTTTTATGAAAGATTTAGTTACTGTATTTACACCGGTATATAATAGGAAGAATTTAATTGAAATCTATATCAGAGTTTGTTGTCTCAAACCTATAAAAATTTTGAATGGATTATTGTTGACGATGGGAGCACTGATGATATTGATGAAATTATAAAATCTTATCAAAATGAAGATCGTATATTAATTCGTTTCATCAAACAAGAGAATGGTGGAAAACATAGAGCAATCAACAATGGCGTATTACATGCAAAAGGAGAATTATTTTATATTGTAGATAGTGATGACTATTTAACAAAAGACTCTATAGAACGAATAGTTTTTCATTATCAATATATAAAGAATAATGATAAATTTGCTGGAGTTTGTGGTATGAAATGCTTTCCAGATGGTTCTCGTATAGGGAAAGAGGTTACATGGAAAATTTTAAAAGATTCTTGGATTAACTATTGGATTATAAAAAATATAAAAGGGGATGTTGCGTTTGTTTTTAAAACATCAGTCCTGAGAAATTATTTATTTGACGATATACCCGGAGAAAAATTTTGTGCAGAAAGTTTGGTTCTAAACCGTATTGGAAAAAATTACCTTATGTTATTTTTTAATGAAAAAATATACATCGCAGAGTATTTATCAGACGGTTTATCTGTTTCATCAATCAAAAACAGAATGAATTCACCTAATTATGCCATGAGAATTTATTCAGAAATGGCATCACTAGATATTCCATATTTAAAAAAAATAAAAGCTCATATAAATTACTGGCGTTTTGCTCCTTGCTCTAAATTGAAAATGAAAAATAAAATAAAACAAATAGGAATTTCTAGTTATATTATTTTTATGCCTATTGGCTATTTGTTTCATATGAAAGATAAAAAAAACAATTATATAGATATTAGACATGTCGGATCTAAGCGGTAGAACTTTATTTAAACGGATTAAACCATTAATTAAGGTATTCGTTATAGTAGATTCATATCTTCCTAGGAAACTTAATAATTTTTTATTTGTAAGTTTAAGAGGTATTGGAGGAAAAGTTGGTATTGTGATTAGATACATATTGGTGAAAAATCTAGCAAAAAAATGCGGTGATAATGTTGTAATTAAAGAAAATGTATATATATCTAACATAGAGAAACTAGAACTGGGAGATAATATCAGTATTCATCCGATGTGTTATTTTGAATGTAGCGGAGGATTGATGATCGGAAATAATGTGTCTATTGCCCATTCAAGTTCAATACTAACAAGTACTCACACTTATTCTGATTTTAATTTACCTATTAAATATAATGAAATCCTAAAAAAAACGGTAGTTATCCATGATGATGTATGGATTGGTTGTGGAGTGAGGATTTTATGTGGAGTTCACATTGATACAAGATGTATAATAGGCGCAAATAGTTTGGTTAATAAAAGTGTTGACTCATTCTCTATTTATGGGGGAGTTCCTGCAAAAAAAATAAAATCTTTTCAATGAAAAAAAAGAAATTATTCAAAATAACAAATTCAGCTTATTTTCAAGTCCGGCAACTTCAAGGTCAATTGAATTATTTTTCCGCATATTTCGATGTCATTGCCGTTGCCCCTAAAGGAGAAGGTTGGGAGGAATTACAGAAGCAACAGGCACGTTGTATTCCGGTAAAAATGTCAAGAGCCATAAATCCGATTTTCGATTTAATAACTCTTTTCCAATTGGTAAAACTTTTTATCAAAGAGAAGCCGACTATTGTTCACTCGCACACCCCCAAAGCTGGTCTTTTGGGTATGTTAGCAGCATGGATAGCACGTGTGCCGATCCGTATGCACACGGTAACAGGCTTCCCATTGACGACGGCTACGGGCATAAAAAAAACAAATTCTTCGTTTTACGGAACGGTTAACTTACGCTTGTGCCACAAATGTATATCCCAATTCACAAAAGATGTGTGATATTATTTGTTCAATGGGGATCGGCAATCCTAAAAAAATGCTTGTTATCGGTAATGGTGGTTCAAATGGAATTGATACGGCATTCTATTCGCGAAATGCTACACAAGATATTAAGATTTCAACTTTCGATTTCACGTTTGGTTTTGTAGGTCGTATATTTTATGAGAAAGGAATCAATGAATTAGTAGCTTCTTTTATTCGATTACAGAAAGATTATCCTAACATAGGATTACGTTTAATCGGCTTTATGGAAGAAAACCTTTATCCGGTTGATGATTGGGTAAAACAAGAGATTAGCACAAATTCTCACATTGAGTTTGTCGGCTTTCAACAAGATGTTCGTCCCTATCTAATGGGGTGTGAGGCTTTTGTTTTTCCCTCCTATCGTGAAGGTTTCCCTAATGTTGTCATGCAAGCTGGGGCCTTGGAATTACCACAAATCGTTACAGATATCAATGGTTGTAATGAAATAATTGTTCAAAACAAAAATGGAATAATTGTTCCACCACAAGACGAACACGCATTGTATAAAGCCATGAAATATTTTTTGGATAATCCTAATGAGGTAAAAAGAATGGCAAAGAATGCAAGGGCAATGATTACATCACGTTACGAACGCAATAAATTTTGGAAATTGATGCTTGAAGAATACTATCGGCAAATTAAAAATCGAATTAAATAACATCTATGCAAATCATACTGTTATCCGGCGGTTCTGGTAAACGCCTATGGCCGCTTTCCAATAATACACGGTCAAAACAATTTATCAAACTGTTGACTGCGCCCGATGGCTCGAAAGAGTCGATGGTGCAGCGGGTGGTACGGCAATTACGAGAAACCGGCATCTGTGATTCGATTACTGTGGCAACAAGCCAGTCACAACGGGATATCATCATCAACCAGCTTGGAGAAGAGATTCCTGTAGTTACGGAACCGGAGCGTCGCGATACATTCCCGGCTATCGCTCTCGCAAGCTCGTATTTGGCCTACAAACGAAAATGTTCCACCGATGAGATTATAATCGTCATGCCTTGCGACCCTTATACCGAAACAGGTTATTTTGAAACGATTCGCAGGATAGCGGATGCAGTGAAAAACAATGTAGCCGAACTAGTATTGATGGGAATTAACCCCACATATCCGTCAGCAAAATACGGATATGTAGTGCCAGTCAATGATGTACAGAACAAAGGAATATTTCAAGTATCACGCTTTACGGAAAAGCCAGATATGATAACTGCCGAGAAACTTATTTCAGAGGGTGCTTTCTGGAACGGAGGCGTATTCGCTTTTCGGTTGGGGTATATGACAGATATTGTAACCCGACACATCAAAACCGACACTTTTTCAGAAATTCGTTCTCGCTATGGGGAATTTCCGAAAATCAGTTTTGACTACGAAGTCGCTGAAAAAGCGCAGTCGGTAGCCGTCGTACCTTTTGCCGGAGAGTGGAAAGACCTTGGTACATGGAATACGTTGACTGATGAACTATCGGAACACACCATGGGCAATGTTGTCATGGATGAAGAATCCGAAAATACCCACGTCATCAACGAACTTGGACTGCCAATCATGTGCATTGGCACACGGAATCTAGTTATCGCAGCATCAAATGATGGAATCCTAATTTCGGACAAAGATAAAAGCGAGAACATCAAAACTTACGCTGACTGCCTACAACATCGGCCAATGTTCGAAGAACGTCGCTGGGGTGAATACAAAGTTGTCGATACCGCCGAGTTTTCCGACGGTTACAAATCACTTACCAAGCAACTGAAAATCAAATCCGGTAAGAGTATCAGCTATCAGGTACACCGCCATCGCGATGAAGTCTGGACGTTTATCGACGGCGAGGGAGAACTGGTACTCGATGATATCAGGTCGGTTATCAGCAGAGGCGATACGATTACAATCAAGAAAGGTGTTAAACATGCAGTCAGGGCTATCTCTGAATTGACGTTCATCGAGGTGCAGTCCGGAAATCTACTTGCAGAAGAAGACATTGAACAATTTGACTATAAATGGTAAAATCCTTCGTTAAAACCTCTGACAAAAGAATGAAGTTGGTTTACAAGAAAGTTATCGAACCTCAATTAGGCAACCTGATATCCATATTGAAAAAGAAATGATAATCTATAGCATTGATTATTATCAACAAGATCAAGATTGTACTCAATGTGGAAAACATTCGGAATGTATTTGCCGGTAAAATGATAAAATATCACTATCCATATGTAAGTAAGTATATATACCGGACACAGGATCTTGCGAAAGTAGCTTCGTTTTCAGATTCTAAACCGCAGAAACAGCATTACGCAAAAATTAATGGGTTGGAAAAACTTATTATAAATACTGGTAATGAACCTTTTCATTGATTTTTCTAATGAAAAAGACCATCCTTCAATACATGACCGATATCTATCAGGAAGATATTCCCAAACATATCCTTCAAGAAAACAAGATACGCCTGAATTCTTTTTTCCTGGAACAGGAATCCGTACAGAAGAAAGGGACTCAGTTTATATTCAGATATGCATTCTACTCCGTTGAGAAACCCCGAAAGATCACGAAGCAGCATCTATTGAAAGAATATGCAGGGGTGCCTTTGGAAAAAAGGAGCGTACAACCGGAACAAATACCCGATATGAAGCAATATAGTGATATAATACTGTATGGAGATGCCAGCTCTCCTGAAGCACAGCAACAGCTGGCGGAATACCTCCAACAACATAATTCATTAAAAGTCCAGTTGTCTTTTTTTGACAAGAGAAATGATTCCACTAGCAAGGATGAACAAGCCATCGCATATGCGGAACTACAGAAGGCGCTATTTTTTTGCCAAAGAAAAAAGATACCTCCTCTCCTGTTCGTTTCCTTAAAAGGGATGATAGACGACATCCGTTTTCTCAATCTGCTGGAGGAGAGCCATGTCGATTTCAGATGTATCGATTTTCCATGGTTCTGCAAGGAGAATCTGCCTCTGATAAAGGCAGTTGTGCTATATGAAAAGTTGGAAATAAGAATAAATGTATAAGATATCAAGCTTACAGATTGGACTTCAATGTTGCAGCATTGAGGTTTATGAGAAACAATTCTAAATATATTTCTGTTTGGCGAAATCTTATTCTAAAAGGAACTCTAAATAAAAGAATCCACCTTCAGATATCTTTCTTCACTTATCCTCAAAGTATATAATCCAAACATAAATATCAGACCTATTTTCCCTATAACTGAGTAATAAAAAGATTATTCCCCAACACCGTAAACAAAGAAATAACAGAAGCACTTTAAAATGGTGTATCTAACTCACTTTTTTAAGGATAATATCCCTGTTACAGTTATCTGTAGCAGGTGATCCTTTCAAATTGGGCATTAGATGCACCCTTTTCCTTATTCCAACAAATGCGCCTCTTGTAACCTCACCAATTCCCAATACATCTTCAAAAACATCTCCAGATACACCTTCAGACTCGGGAAATAGACGAAAGACTTCCAGCAAAAGAAAGGCACATGAATGGCCGTTCATTCGGAACCTCCATTTCTGGATAGCGTTTCTTTGTCCATCCAAAATAATCTCTATCGGGACAGAACAATAAACAAAAGCATAAATATCAGGCAAAATTGTCCCGATAAAAGAATTATAACATGACTATTGAAGATGAAATCCTCCAATACCTGCACTATCATCCTCTATCAAACAGGGTTGAGATAACGCTTGGGATAACCAATCCTCCCAGTGGCAGGATTGTAAAAAGACTACTGGCCGATGCCGTAACCAAAGGAATGATAGAAGTACTCTAACAATAGTAGTGCCACTATTTTATAAGCAGCACTGCAATTGTTCCTTACCCCAGCAAATGCACCTCCTGTAACCTCACCAACCCCAAATACATCTTCAAGAACACCTCCTGATACACCTTCAGATCCGGGAAATAGACGAAAGACTTCCGGGCAAAAGAGAGGCACGTGAATGGCCGTTCATTCGGAACCTCCATTTCCGGATAGCGTTTCTTCGCCTGGTCAACCGCCATCTTGTTCAGTGAAGCCACGAAGTTAGCCTGGCGTATCGGATTCCATTTCGGGGTTTCAAGAATCACCATCCCATCTTTCCGCTCAGGAATAACCAAATATTCATCCTGCACGTTACGGACGTAATAGCACACAAAAGACAAGGCCTCATAGACATTATCCCCTACATGAATACCGATAACCCGTTCTTCAACCGGTGTACCGGCAAAGCATTCCGCAATCTGTTTCATGGCATACCCATGCAACATGGATGAGCTTTCCTTTTTTCTTTCTCACGAAGGGAAGCGACACATAAACGGTTATCAAAGACCAAACGGGCTTCTTTTCGTTTCCGGATGGAACTGGAACACGTTCCGTACCCTGTCCGGCTTATGGATATCCATCATCAGATAGCCCTGCCAACCGGACACGTGCTTTCTTCAAGACGGTTTCGCTTTCCTCCACATCGAAAAAAGATAAGACAAAGAGCTTTTTCTCGCTTACAACATACGAAGAGAGAAAGCTCGTCCTGTTCTTTCATCTGCTGCATATCCAAGGAAAGGACAAAAGCCAATTGCCAAGGAGTAAGCTCGGAAAAAGCCATGTAATTCGATACAAGACAACGCATCTTTCTCCGGTGAGTAAACGACATATCCCCGGCCACCTATCTCATATCTCAACATGAAATCCCCCTGTTCAGTGGGATGATAATTCTGTAAAACGGTCTGATAATTCATAAAGCAAATGTATTAAGTTAGTATTCATCATAATGAGAAATCGGGACCACTCTTGCGTTTCCGTTTCTTTTGGACGGTATGAGATCATCCTCTTGCGACTTCTTCCCGCTGCCGGTAATGTCAAGGTTCATCGGCGCTCATGCCCCGGCCATCAAAACGAATATTACCAAAACGATATTTCTGAGGAAGTGAAACGTCCTTCAGGTAAAAGCCTGAATCCTTGATGCCATAGACATAATAGGATTTGTCCTTCTTGGTGACCAGACGCATATACAATCCTTCTTGTTCCAGGTTCCTTCGGAAATCGGATGTACTTTCGGAAAAAGAGTAGATGCGGTCAAGCTGTTGTAACAGTTCATCCTTGAACAAGGGGTTGAAAAAACCTCCTTTTTCCAGCAATGCGAAAAGGTTGTCATAGCTTTCATCCCCCAATAGGACACGCCATTCTTCATTGGCCAATTTTATTTCTTGCAAGGGTTTATTCAAAGACCGGTATGTATCGGATTGTTCCAGGACAGCCGATACCTTATCCTTGTAATTATAACTACGCATGGCTTTCTTCAAGGCCGCATCGAAATAATAGTTACGGTATTGCGCCTCTCCCAACGTGGTTCTCTTGCCTCCTTCCCTTTCCAAAGGCAACAGACCGTACTTCTGCTCCAGTTCCCTTGAGATCTTTTCGGAACGGCTGTAATTATTTCCGGAAGGAATGCTTTTGCCTTCTTCATCAATTGTGGTCAGCAGCACATGCACATGGCTGTGTGCCTTGTCGGTATTTAGGACAACGGCATAACAGGACTTTCCGTACCCCATCCTCTCGATATATTCCCCGGCAAGAGAAAGCCACTGTTCATCGGAAAGGCTTTCTCCCGGATAGAGGCTCAGAATAAATTCCGCATAAGGTAGTTTCACCCGGTCATTCAACTGGGAGATAAGTTTCATGTAGGCTGGCATGGCGGCCAGATGAGAAAGAAGGTTGTATCTCGGCTATCATAACAATTTCCGGTTAATGGTTTCTACATCCGAAAGGTATTGGTTAATCCGATCCAATGAATACAATATATTTTCATCGGACGGAAGCGTATTGATATGTTTGGCAAGCTGGTTGATATTGGCTCCTATTTTACGAAGTTCATATATCATTTGCACATCGGTTTTCGATATGCTTCTGCCTTTCAAGGCAGACTCTCTGATAAAGGAAGAAAGGGATTTTCCCTCTTCCTTTGAACGTTGAAGAAGCTGTTCTTTCTCGGCTTCCGTCAAGCGGATCTTTATACTTATATCTCGATTCTCTAAAACATACCTTGCATTAGCAAAGATATACAATAATACTCAGCTGTGAAACAAAACCAGACAAAAGTCTTGATTTCTTAATCCAGATTAACCGCTCACTTTGTTACAAAGTAACTACGCACATTGTAACAGGCGAACGGAAAGCCATTAGTTACAAAATACATAATTACTAATTATATTATTACAAAGTATGAACATACATACTTAATTATAAGATTAAGTATGTACATATTTATATTTATATTTATATATGTAATTACTTATACAATTAAGTAAAAAAGTGTATAATAAATTAATTATAAAAGTATGCAATTATTTAATTTATTATTTATATATTTGCGCACATACTTAAAAACGTACATTATGGGACAAATATTACCAGGAGTAGTCGTAGCTTTTGAGAATCCCAAGGGCGGGGTAGGGAAGTCTACGCTGACAGCTTTGTTTGCAGGTTATATTCATTCGCAGTCAAACGAAGAGGGGGGCTTATCCATTGCCGTGTCAGGACAATTACGACATTATACTTGTCGATTTTCCGGGTAACCTGAAACAAAACGGTGTAGTTGAAACGCTGCACTTCGTTGACGTGATCATCATTCCCTTCGAACCGAACCAGACCGATTTAAGACCTACATTGACCTTTTACTATAACATCTATGAAGGGATTATCGAAAGCCGTCGAAAGATTGGTAAAAAGACTACCGTGCGTGGTGTTATGAACCGTGTTCTTCCGAATGTGCTGGAGTTCAAAGAAATTTTGAAAAATAAAAAAACCTTGCCTTTCGAGTTGATGCAAAACTACATCAAGGATTCAAGGGTTGACTATCAACGCAATTTAAGTACGCTGAGTAAAGCGTACCATCATCCCTGTGATGCTTTCTGTGAAGAGGTATTGGAATTAATCTGTAACCATATAGGAGAATAAAGCTATGGCAACCAACAAAGAAAGGACATCATCAGCCGCCATGAGAAAACTCTTGCTGCAAAGCGCCAGTAAGAAAGAGCAGGAAATCCAGCAGATCGGAAGTGTTGCGGAAAGCACTATCCCCCAACCTGCGATTGAGCACCCCATCCATGAAGAGGTGAAAGAATCGGCTCCAGTCAAAGAAACCGTCCAAGAACCTCAGCCGGAACAAATGGAAAAGCCGGAATCCAAACCTTCCGTGCAGTCTTCTCCAAAAACAGAAGAAAGCAAAGTCTGCGGAAAAAAATTCTCGGAATATCTGGAAGAGCGAAAATTAAAGAACACCGAAGTAATCCGGATATCCAGCGAAACCCACAGAAAGCTGAAGCAGATTGCTATGGCCACTGGATTAGGAATGCACAACATCGCAAACAACATTCTTGAAGACATATTGACCAGCCATAACAAGGAGATTCAAGCGATACTGAAGAAGTATATGAGCATCTGATTCTACTTTCGGAAAAATATATACGCCTGTTCGACTGCATCCGTCGGGCAGGCGTTATTTTTGCACACCGTTTTAGTGAAGGCCGGCATTGAACCGGGACACTTTTACACAACTGCGGAAAAATCCCTTTGCCTATTATCCTGGACAATATGTTAAAGAATTCAAACCTCTACTTGTTTCCACCTCAAAATTTTTTCCGAAAGTAAGAATACGGTAACAAAATCATTTCTTCGTTTTATTTAGGTTTTTAGGGATTTAAGTATTTGTGGGACACTTTTACACAACTAATAAGGGAGGTTTTCCGTATAATCAACTATATTATTGCAAGTTAGCACTTACTGGCATCTTCTCGTAACCGGGACACTTCTGCACAACTAACCGACTATTCGGGACACTTCTGCACAACTGAACAGGAAAGTCGGGATACTTTTACACAACTAGAATCTGCATTCGGGACACTTTTACACAACTAAATCAGGAATCCGGGACACTTCTGCACAACTAAACCGGCCATTCGGGACACTTTTACACAACTGGGGGATCGGAAACAGCCGTAGTCGGGACACTTTTACACAACTAAATCAAGAAACAGCACGAAAAAAATGCTTTGGAATCTTCATTTATAGGGAGTTAGATTCACTATCTCCGTAAAAAAACGTATCTTTGCATCAGTAAACAACAAGTGTCCGCCTATGAAGGAAAGTAATACACAAAAAGAGTTGAGCAGAGTCCCCAGGACTCTCAGCGAGTCTTCCAACACGAAAGTATTGGAAGTTCTATTTGATGCAGGCGGCACTGTCATGTCTGACATTATCATTTACGTGGCATCTTCACAAATGAAAGATCTGTTCGGCGACTGCTGGTTCTCCATCAACGATTTTTGTGAGGTCATGGGGTATGAACGAACCAAGTTGCAACGAAAACTGACCGAGAAGCAGCTTGATTTCCTGTTCAGCAACCAACGTCCGGTATATATCACCGAACAGAACGGCCAAAAGATAGAGCATCCGATAGAGAACACCTTTGAAGCGGCGTTATACCGTTTAGGGACATCCAACCTCAGTGTAGCATACGCCATGAACGGCAAGACGCAATATAAGTTCATTCAAATACTGGACCGCTTTGAGATAAAGGATAACTTCGGCACGAAAAAGCGCACCAAGCGGAATTACAACGTGCATCTGAGCAAAGATCTGATGAATACTTTGCTTACCGAATACAATCTGCTGGAACTGAAAGACTACCGTAACCTGCCCAACCGCAAAGGCTACCGCAAGTTTTATCTGAACCTGGCGAAAATGATTTACCTGATCAAGTATAAGATTGACCAAGGACAAGCACCTTATTTCACCGTTACGGTTGACCAACTTGCCAAGGAATTTGATGTAACGGTAAAGGACAACCATGACCGGAAGAAGAAGGTGACCAGCATCTTAAACGGTATCAACAAAAAGCTGGAAAGAACCAAATTCCAATACCAGTACATCAAAGGAAAAGGGGAGAAGTGGCCCTACACCGTACAGTTTTTCTTTGACCAGGAAACATTGGAATATTTCGATGAAAAGATAAAGGCGATACTGACCTCGCAATATTACGATGCGCTCAAATCATCCTTCTTGTTAAACAAGAAAGGCATTCCCGTGAGCAGACATTATCAATATAAGGATTTCTTTAAATTGGGAACCGGCGAATATTATCATGAATTTACCGCATGGCTTTATTCTGAAGAGGACAAGGAGATTAAGGAGAACATCTACCGGGATATCTATATAAAGGTAGTAGGCATTCGTCCAGAAGACCTTGCCGTCAACTTAAATCCCTAAAAGTTGGAACAAAAATCATAAAATAGTATCTTTGCAGCGGATTGTCAGGAAATTGGCAGCCTGCTTTTTACATACGTCCGTCTGTCTAACAAAAGAGTGGCATCTATCGTTAAGGAATTAACAACAACAGGCGCATGCCTGTACCAGTATGAAACTGGTACGGGGCGTGCCTTTGTTGTTGGAACGCCACGTCCATGTTAGAGGGTACGTTTCCGTACCCTTATATAAACATAAAACAAATTCAATGGTTCAAACAATTGCCACCCTGATAGATGAGACGCTCATGGTAATGGGCGCCCATCTTCACGTGCGGATGACAGACGAAGAAAAGGCGTATCTTGATGCTCATTTCGAGCTTATCCATATCAAAAAGGGAGAACACCTCGTCACCAGGGGCGAGGAAGTATGCTACCTCTATTATCTGGAATCCGGCATCGTCCGGTTATGGTTTCCGGACAAAGAGAATAGAGAGATTTCAGCACGGTTTATCCAAGCCAAAGAGTTCATCAATTTTTTCCTTTCACATGAAGAACACCATGCCCACTACAATATCAAGGCATTGGAGCCATGCAAGATCTGGAGATTGCCCAAAAAAGATCTTCATCAGCTATATGAGTTATCCATCAATTTCAACAAGCTGGCCAGAATACATTTGGTAAGATCCATCAACCGCAAAATAATAAGGGAAGAGGAGTTTTACACACTGGATGCCGAAGCGCGTTACAAAGCGCTTTTGGCCAATGAAAAATGGCTGTTACGTTCAATACCCTTAAAAGACATAGCAAGTTATATCGGCATCACGCCACAAGCATTGAGCAACATCCGAAAGCGCATATAAACCAAACCCTATAAGCCGGGCAGGACAGTTTTACACAACTAATCCTATCCGGCTTTTTTCTGTAGAATTATTCCACACCTGCCGGTTTACGGCACATGTATTTTTTAATGCACATTAAATAAACACGAAAGGCCCTTTAAAAGCCCTTCATAAAATTTGTCCTCCCGTATATAATCTATATGTTTGGAGCGAAAACAACGCGATAAGCACCTTGATTCGGTTCTGCCGACAGGAATCCGCGTAAATTGGAAACACCGTATGAGACAAATAGAAAAATATATAACATTAATAACCTAAAGAGTAATTCCCATGGAACACATCAGACTGACTGCTATCAGCCTTAGCCTGCTGTTATGCACCGTAAGCGCTTTTGCGCAACGCCATTATGAGAACATCCCGGCACTTGAATTGAACTACGGCACTAACCTGTTCGGCAATGCAGGCAACTATTACAACCTGTCCTTTTCCAGATACATCAACCGGACAAGCTATTGGAAAGCCGGGTTTAGCTATTTTGAGAAACCTTACGAATACACAGCCAACCTACCGCAAGTCTCTACCTTGAACCCGGAAGAAACGATTCCCGAAACGATACATGACAAGGGTAAGGACTTTTTTGTGGACGGCGGTTATTACAGAACCCTGGCCTGCAACCTGAAATCCGTTTACTGGGGCATCGGCCTGGGAGGATTCATCGGTACAGAATACGTCCGCCACCCCGATAAGGAATACAACTTCATCATCGGCCCGAAACTGGAAACGGAACTGGAAGTATTCATCCTGCCCCGAACGGCATTGCTTGCCCGCATACAACAACATTGGAATCCCCTATCCATTGACAAGTGGAACACTGTCTGGAACGTAGGAATAAAGATACTGCTCTACTAACCGACAAATCATATCACCATGCTTATTATCATATTGTTAGCCGATACAAATGTATCCGGCCTGATCTCCTTATACCGTGAAATAGGCGCCATGCTGATAGGGGTAGGCTTTCTATGTGCCGGACTAGCGGTACTTAAAAAGCTGATAAGCAACCACGAGCGCACCAAAGAGGCCATCATCACCTATATCACGGCATTGGTCACTTGGCTCATTATCTGGCAACTCTTATGAACGTAGTGGATTTGATACTGGTTGCCATACTCGCCTGTGTCACGCTTCACTTTTACTTTCGGAAAAAGAAGAAAGCACTTTCTTCCGGAAAGGAGAAAGAGAAGCCGATAAGGGAGGCGGTGCGCAAGGAAGGGCAGGAGAGAGCCTGTCCGGTCATCTGCGTGGTATTTCAGCCTGAGCTGGAAGAAGAGGAATTGGCTGCCGAGATAGCCGATATGTACCTGCATGGAAGAGCCTACTACTACTCAGGCAAACCCCTGCCGGAACAGCCGAAAGAAGAGCCCATATCCATCAAGTATAAGGATGTGCAATGGGAGAGACTGAAAACGATTCATGTTTAATTAAAAAATAGGAACAAAATGAAAGCAATCGAAAATGTAAGAGAAAAAAAAAAGCGAACCAAGTCATTAACCGCTATGGAAAGGTTATCTTCACCTTTCTCATATTCTTCACGCTGTTGGGAACGGCACAAGTGGCGGAGGCACAAAGCGGCCTGAAGATTAACAGCCTATCCGAAGTGACAGACAAAGCCAAAGAGGGTGCGGACACCATTCTGGACGTAGCCAAATACATTTTGGCGGCGGTACTCGGCATCGCTCTGGTCTTTGTCATCTATTCGCTTGCCACGAACAATCCCCATGCCAAGGAATACCTGCTCGGCTGGATCATCGCCGTGGTAGTCATCATGGTAGCCTTCCTGATTATCTAAAAACGAAGAGCCATGAGAACCATGCGTAAAATCAACAAGCCGATCAAGTTCTTCGGTCTGTCATCGGGACAGTTCGCCATCTTCATGCTGCTGACGGCCATCATCATCATCGTGAGCATATTCAAGCAGCTGCACCCGATACTCATCATCGGAATCATTTCCGCCATTCTGTTTCTATCCGGTCTGCTGTTCCAAACCTTGAAAAAGGAACACAAGGCCGGTAACCCGGACTACCTGACCGGCCTCCGGATCAAGAACGCCACCCCCGGCAGATAACGGACAAACGGAAGATTTTCAAATTCATGCTAAAACAGCAACCATAATAGGAATCATCATACTCATATCACCTACTAATCTGTGCGCTGTGCCTGCTGATTGCTCTGCTGTATATCCGGCAGACAGAGATAGAGGTGAAGGACAAATCCGTGGATCTGGAAAGTGTCTTGCCTATCCAGACCATCACGGAGAACGCCGTCATCAACGGGAACGGTGACATCACCGTCGGCTACCGGCTGCTTCTGCCCGAAGTGTTCACCTTGTCGGAAAGCGAGGCGCAATACATCCACGAGCGGTTGGAGGCTCTTTTGAAGATGCTTCCGGCAGGCACGGTCATCCATCAGCAGAATTTCTACTATACGGGGCGATACCATCATGCAGAATACTCTTCTAATGCCCTGATAGCGGAGAACAACCGTCATTTCAACGGCAAGGAGATACTGAACAGCTACACCAACCTGTATGTGACGTTCACGAACGGCAGCCGAAACGGTAAGATACGCAAAAGCGCATCGGGCACCTCGCTGATGCGAAAGCTGCACTACCCGTTCAAGCAACCTTATAAGGAATATCAGCAACGGCTGACAGAAATGGAAGCCTTTCTGATGAACTTTGAGAACGGTTTGTCGTCCATCCAGCAGTTTGAGATACGCAAGATGGATGATACGGAACTGAACAACGCCATCTACGACTACGTCAACCTCTCTTACGAGACACCGGAAAACGATGCCACGCAGAAGAGCGTCAACCCTATGGCTGTCAGTGAAAGCGGAAGCATGAAAATAGGGCAGCAGCACGTTTCCATCCTTTCGCTGACCAACGAAGGCGAGCATCTTCAGGAACTGGCCGTGCCGCACACCGGCAAGTCGAAGGCATACGGGGGAAACATAGAGATACCGGACAGCATACGGAGCAAATGCTCGATGCTGTACCCCGTAGGACTTGGCCTGCCGTTCAACCACATCGTAAACATCGTGATAGAGATAACCGATCCAGATGCCACCGTAACGGCCATCGGTGCGGAGAAAGACGCGCTGAACTACATCACCAACTTCTACCCTCCGGCGGCAGAGAAGCAACGCGAGCAGGCAGCCTTCTGCGATGAGATTACCCAGTTCGACTACCAGACCGCCTATACCGCCTTCAATGTCGTGCTGAACGATACAGACCGCACCTCGCTCATGCGGAAAACCGCACTGGTACAGCAAGGCTTCAGCTTTATGAACCAAAGTTCGTGCTATGTGGAGAACGCCGAGCTGTGCAACCTGTTCTTCTGCAACATACCCGGCAATGCCAGGGCCAATTACCGGGGCCTCGTCAACACGACCAAGCAGGCCATCTGTTATCTGCAAAAAGGGGGATGTACCTTTCGGACGAGAAAGGACATATCTACCATGACCGTTTCGGTACTCCCGCCAAGATAAACCTCTGGGATTATCCGGCGCTGAACAACAAGAACCGCATCGTTATCGGCCCGTCCGGTTCCGGTAAGTCTTTCTGGCTGAACAATTACATCCTGCAAAGCTATGAACTGGGCCGGGATATGATGATCATCGACATCGGCGGCTCTTACCGCTCGATGATAGCCTTGAACCGGGGCAAATACTTCGACTCTACCGAGCAGAAGAAATTTGCGTTCAACCCCTTCTTGTGTGACCGTGACAAGAACGGCAAATACCTGTACATCGACACCACGGATGCCGAGTCCGCCGATGACCAGATAAAAACCATCGTCGCCATTATCAGCTACATTTGGAAGGTACGTGAACCCATGCTGCCTGCCGAGAACGCCATTCTCAGGAAATCCGTCATCGGATTTTATGACTATGTGAACAACTCTTCAATAGGAGAGAAGCATGAGCGTATCTTCCCGACGCTGATAACTTACCGGGCTTATCTGAAGGAAGTGTTCAGCAAACGGATGACCGAGTTTGAGAAACAGAAATTCGAGATAGAGGAGCTGTTGCTTTTACTGGAACCCTATACGGACGGAGAGCTGTCATTCCTGCTGAACGCTACCGAGAACGTGGATATCGTGCATGACCGGCTGATAGCCTTCGATATGGAAGATGCCTCTAAGAAAGAGTACTTTCCACTCGTTGCCATCATCACCCTGCAAATGATCGTGGATAAAATCAAGAAACGCCAGGGGTTTGCCAAAGAGCTAATCATCGACGAAGCACTCGACTTCCTGCAAGACGAGAAATTCGGAGACTTCATCGCCTACCTGTACCGAACCTTCCGTAAAAAGGAGGGAAGCATCACGCTGGCCGCACAGAACATCCTGTTTTTTGAAAAACATGCCGTCCAGTATCAAGGACTCCATCATCATCAACTGCGCGACCAAGATTATCCTCGACCATTCAGAACACCGGCAGAACCTGCCGGAAGTGAAAGCCGTGCTTTCCATCACGGACGAAGAGGCCTATATGATCGAGTCGTTGCAGCGCACGGAACGCTGGAGAGAGTTTTTCATCAAGATGTCGAACGATGCCTTCATCTTCCGCAACGAGGTGTCCGACTTCGCCGCCGTAGCCTTCGATTCGCGCCAGGCGACAGTAGTACGACTGAAGCAGTTGTTCAACGAAAGCGGCTCGACCTATACGGCCATCAACCGCTATCTGGAGGAAAGGAGGAAAAAGTATGGATGACGCCACCCAAGGGCTGACCGCCCTTCTAGGCTGGTCAACCGACTTCAACGGCAGCGCATACAATCTTGCCGGAAGCATTGCCGCCGCACTTTTGGGCGTTGCGCTCATTTTCGTGGTATGGGCACTCGCCACGAAAAAGGAAAATGCCAAGAGCTATCTGACAGCCTGGCTGGTATGTGTCATATTCACCCTATTATTCATCACCAACAAATAACCGTCATGAAAAGAATCATTCTCATACTCGGACTTGCCGCCTCGATAGGGCTGATGGGAACCGGCAGTGTTCATGCCCAGTTCGTCGTGCATGATCCCGGCCACACCCTGCTGAACTCAACGGAATGGATCGCCAATGTCAAGAAATGGGTTACACAAATCAATGAAATGATCGATGCCCAGGAACTGCGGCTCGGCCTGCAAAAGATCGACCAGTTGAAGGAACTCAAATCACTGAAAGAGCTTGCCGACCTGCTGGACGACGTAGCCTGCCTGAGCAGCGACTACAGCTTTTACCTGAACGTAGGATCGAATTACCACTGCCTGAAATTTCTCAACTTTCAGCGTGTGACCGTCAATCTGAGCCTGAGTACCGACCTGCTGTTCAAGGTGGCCACCGTGACCAGTTACTTCTCAATGAACTCGGAAGGGCGCATGTCCTTTATCGAGCAGGTGAAGGAATCGGTGGAAAAAAGCCGCCGAAGAGATGCGTGAGTTTAACGAATCCGTGCGTTCCACGGTCATTTACAAATCCATGAAGGGGCATAACCGGAAGACCTATTACCAGGGACGGTTGGCCGCTTTCACACGACACACCAATTAAACGTTATGAATCAAGATAATTTTCTCTGGGGACTTCAGATCACGGACGGTCTGACGATGGAACTCGTTTCGCAAATGACGGTCATCGCCTTCGGTGTTGGTGTCATCTGCTTTATCTGCAACCTGGCATACAACTATCTCTATCACGGAGCCAGCCAGCTGTTAAGCCCGAATGAGGACAAATTTCCCGACATGATGGAAATCACCCGTTGCTGTTCTTCTGCCTGAGTATGTACACCCCCATCGCCCAAACCATCGTAGGCACGATGGAAGTAATCAACGAAGCCACCTCGCTGACCTCCGAGCGTGCGCAGGAATTTGCCCAGTTCATGGCACAATCAGCCACCGAACAAGGAGAGATGATTGTCGAATACGACAAACACAGCCTCCAGTCGGAGGTAGCAGCCGGAGAAGACAACACCGGCGCCATGCAGCACGAACTGGATAAAAAGATGGAAGAGGACGAAATGACCGGTGTACGCTCCAGCGTGGAGAAGATTGTGCAGCTGCTCAACCCCGCCAACCTCGCCACCCTTTGTGCTTCATGGCATTTCCGCCCTATTGGTAGGAATCATACAAGTAGTCATCTTGGGTATCGGCGTGGTCATTGTCAAGCTATTGGTCATTCTCGGCCCGTTTGTCTTTGCCGTAAGCATGCTGCCGGTCTTTCAGAAACAGTTGAGTATCTGGTTCGGTACGCTCTTGGTATTCACCGTCATCAATATCCTGAACCAAATCATGTGGCAGACCTTCAAGGCCATCTATACGGAAAGTGCCGACATGGTAGACGCAGCTACGCAGCAGATACAATATTTAGGAATGGATCTCGCCCTGATCGGTGCTTATTGCAGCTGTTTCTGGCTATCCTCCAAAATCGTAGGACACAACGATGCCGGGAAAATCATTTCGAAAACCGTGTCAATCGTCACCACGGCGGCCACCATCGCCCTGATGGGAGGCGCAGCGGCAGGCGGCAAGCTGACCAACGTAGGCGGTGCCGCCTCTATCGGGGCAAGTTTCATAAACGACAACAATAAAAAATAGAACTATGAATCTGATGAAATTCAAAGGAGCAGATGATGCGGTCAAGCTGACTATCCGCTATGAGGCAAGCAGCCTGTCTGCCAGCGATATGCGGCAATACGAATACATGAACCATGTAAAGACCTTCGTAACCCACTGGTATGCCTTTGACGAAAGCAGCTACGAAGAACATTTCGCTTGCGCTCAACCTCATAGGCAACAAGGGGAAAGAGCTGTTGAACGAATAAATGATGTGAATATGCTGAACTCACTCATACAAAAAGAATATCCGTTACGGGTACGCATCAAGGATGTAGAGATTAAACGATACCTGCTTCCGGAAAGATAATTTCACGCAGACCGGGTACCGGGCACGGGAAGCATCTTCACGTAATATCGGAAGCGGAGTTCAACATCTATGATATGCTGTCCCGCAGCGAGGAAAATGCGCACGGAGCCAAGATAGAAGATTGATTGTCCGCTATTCCGAACCCGTGGAAAGCAACGGCACCAACACATCGCAGGCAGCTTCTCCGGGCAAGAATGAAAACCAGTCAGAAACCCTCTAAACCAACCGACCATGGAACCGAATAAACTTATCAAAGACAAGAACAAGCTGTATGGCCATCCCGGTAATCCTGGGCATCCTCTTCCTTTATGTATTCTTCATCCGTGAGGACGGGAACGTGCCGTCAGGGAGTGACAGACAGGCCGCCTCGCAAGCCTTTTTGAACCACAGTCGGAAATGGCCGACAAGGTGAACGACAAGATGGAAGCCCTTATAAGTTAGGACAAACTGAAGAGCAGGAGAAGGCACGCATCCTGAAAGAGTCTCAAGTCAAAGGATCTGATTTTTTACTTCGAGCTGCAAAACCAGCAGGAACGGGTATGACCGTGCCACACTGGAGCGCATCCGCCGTATGCAGAACGATCCGTACAGCGAAGTCATGGCAGAATACGGAGGTGGCCGGAACGGACGCTTCTCATCAGCTGGAAAGCCAACTGGACGGACTGGAGGACGAGCAGGCGCTCAACGAGATTATCCCGGGAAGCCAAGAAGAACTCACGCATCCGCAAAGGAACTGGAAGAATCC
>VOFI01000229.1_pt1 | contig 22000 bp, 21 predicted proteins | sample 5384131 | NCBI WGS metagenome assembly VOFI01 (sample SAMN12384728, study PRJNA508395) | human gut metagenome | isolation source: healthy gut H | host: Homo sapiens | reverse complement strand
ATTGTGGAGAACTTGGATAAATTCTATAAGGGGTAAGACTGTCGTGATTGTGGCTCATCGACTGAGTACGGTGAAGAATGCCGACCAAATCGTGGTCATCGACCATGGCAAAGTGGTTGAGGAAGGTAACCATGAGTCTTTGACCGCCAAGCGAGGGGCATACTATAACCTTGTGAAGAATCAGTTGGAATTGGGAAACTAAAATGCTTTTGATATGGAACAGAAAGAAAAAGAATCAGATAACATCGAGTTGAGAAGCGAGAAGGTGAGGAACGTGATAGGCAAGGTTCCTCCTCGCCTCGTCAGCTTGGGAACGGTTGTCATTACGATAATAGTTCTCGCCCTCGCAGTTGCTTTCTACAAGATACCTTATCCTATATCCATAGAGGCTAATGGTGAGGTCGTCAATCAAAGAACGATGCAGGTGTTTGTACCATACAAGTATTTGTATCTTTTGATGAGCCAAGGACGGCTCATGTTTCTTTTGAGGGCAACGACAATACATCTTATAACTGCAACATTGTAAGCCATAAAGTCAAGCTCATACATAGGGAAGATGGCAACTATTTTATGGCAATAGCCACAATGAGCAACAGGGGCAAAATACTCCTATACTGCAAAAGTATATGAAAGCTGATGTGAGAATCATCGTCAGCAATAAAAAGCAGTTATGGCAGCAGGTTTTTTTTGGATATATTGTATGTCCGAATACCTGCTGTTTGTTTTTCCCCTGATGCATATTGTGTTGGTAAGCATCAGATTTTACGCAAAAGTTCTAATTTGGCTCCATAAAAGCCCATTTAAAGCCATCTTGTAAATCATTGGATATTTAGAAAAATATCGTATCTTTGTCCACCGACTCTTTTCTTATAAATTTATAAAAGTTGGTTCATAATTGTCCAACTTTGTGGATATTTATGTACCTTTGCAGGTTGAAATGCCCCAAAAGAGCATCATAAAGTTATGAAGAAAGAGAAAAGAGACAACTATACGTTCCTCACACATGCCCCTGTGCATCATGTGATTTTCACGATGGCCATACCAACGATTATCAGTATGCTGTCGACGAGCATGTACAACCTCGCCGACACCTATTTCGTGGGCAGCATCAACACGCAGAGTGTGGCAGCGGTAGGCGTTTCCTTTGCAGCAATGGCTGTGATTCAAGCGATAGGTTTCTTCTTCGGTCACGGAGCGGGCAATTATGTTTCGCGACAGTTGGGCGCCAAGCATACGGAAGAGGCACAGAAGATGGCAACCACGGGCTTTGTGCTGAGTTTTCTTACCGGTCTTCTCATCGCCATCCTGGGTCATGTGTTCCTCACACCGCTCTGTCTTCTGATGGGTTCTACGCCCACCATTCTTCCTTATACAGAGCGTTATCTGGGCATTATCCTGCTGGGTGCTCCCTTTATGACCACATCGCTTACGCTGAATAATCTGATGCGCTTTCAGGGCAATACGATGTATGCGATGAAGGGCATCATGTCGGGTGTGCTGCTCAATCTGATTCTGGCTCCTCTGCTCATCCTCTACTTCCAGCTGGGCATTACCGGAGCCGCCGTAGCCACCCTCATCAGCCAGTGTTTCGGCTGCGCCATGCTCTTTTGGATGACGCATAAAGGCGAGAACATCCGCATCCATCTCAGCAATTTCACCCCTACCCGCGCCTTTGCCAAGGAGATTATCTTCGGCGGAACCCCTTCGCTGTCAAGACAGGGACTGGGAAGTATCGCTACGCTGATGCTCAATGTGGCAGCAGGTGCGTTTGGCGATGCAGCCATTGCGGGCATGAGCATCGTTACCCGCATCTCCTTCTTTACCTATGCGATGGTCATCGGTCTGGGGCAGGGATTCCAGCCGCTCTGCGGATTCTGCTACGGCGCCAAACTCTATGGGCGTGTAAAGGAAGCCTTCTTTTTCTGCATCAAATGCGGCACGGTTTTCCTCAGCGTCTGTGCCCTTCTCGGCTTCATCTTCTCAACTTCCATCATCAGCATCTTCCGCGATGATGCAGCGGTTGTAGCCGTAGGTTCGGTGGCTTTGCGATGGCAGGTGCTCAGTTTTCCGCTCGTAGCCAGCATCGTGCTCACCAACATGCTGATGCAGACCATCCGTAAACCGGTGAGAGCCAACATCGTAGCGGCAGCACGCAGCGGACTTTTCTTCATTCCGCTCATCTTCATCCTCCCCTATTTCTTCGGACTGCTGGGCGTGGAGATGTGTCAGATGTGGGCAGATTGCTGTTCGTTTGCCGTTGCGGTTCCGATAGCCTGGAGCGCTTTCAGGGATATGAGAAGAGAGCAGATGGAACTTGGGAAAAGCCACTAGAAGATAAGAAGATACTAGAAGATAAGAGAAAATACTTGAGATAAGAGAAATGGAGAAGACTTATTACATAGGATTGGACGTTGGCTCTACGACAGCCAAAATAGCCGTTATTGACAGCGATAACCGGGTAATTTACTCAAAATACGAACGCCACAACGCTCGTGTAAACGAACTTGTGTCGCAATATTTCGATGAGATTTTAGCCCTTACCGGCGATGCAGAGGCAAGAATCTGCGTAACGGGAAGCGTAGGAATGGCTACTGCCGAACAGCTCCAGGCGGAGTTTGTACAGGAGGTGGTGGCTGCATCAGTCTATGCCCGTACTGCCCATCCTGAGGCGAAGGCGCTCATCGATATTGGTGGCGAGGACGCGAAGGTTATCTTCTTCAAGAAAAACGGAAATATGGAACTGCGAATGAACGGCAACTGTGCCGGCGGAACGGGCGCTTTCATCGACCAGATGAGTGTGCTGATGGGCGTAGAGAACCAGAAGATGAGCGAGTTGGCGATGAAGGCAGAGCACGTTTATCCGATGGCTGCCCGCTGCGGCGTGTTCGCCAAGACCGACATTCAGAACCTGATGGCACGCAATCTGCCCGAAGCAGATATTGCAGCCAGCATCTTCCATTCCATCGCCGTACAGACGGTGGTAACGCTTTCTCACGGCATCAGCTTCGAGGCTCCTATCCTGCTCTGCGGCGGTCCGCTGACCTTTCTTCCGGCTCTCCGCAAGGCTTTCTGCGATTATCTCCATCTCTCACCAAACGATTTCATCGTATCAGAAAACAGCAATCTCATTCCGGCTCTGGGCTGTGCTTACCGGGCTAAATCGGCAGATTCTGCAGCCTCAGTATCTGTTCTCAGAAGCCGGATGAAAAAAGAAATACAAACGGAATGGACCAGCAGTCTGCTGCCTCTGTTCAAAAACGAGAAAGAGCACCAGGAATGGCTCAAATCAAAGGCGAAATTCGCTACCGAAACCCAACCGCTGAATAAAGGAAAACAGCAGGTTGTGATTGGTATTGACTCGGGCTCTACTACGACGAAGATTGTTGCGGTAAGGGTGAATGCGGAGACACCTGCGGGAGATATTGTCTTTACCAATTACCGCCTGAATCTGGGAAATCCGATCAAGGCAGTAGCGGATGGACTGAACACCCTGAAGCAGGAAGCTGCATTGCGAGGCGCTGAACTGGAAATCGTAGGCTCCTGCTCTACAGGTTACGGCGAAGAACTCATCAAGGCGGCTTTCAGGCTCGACAGCGGCATTATCGAAACAATGGCGCACGAAAGAGCGGCTGCATCGCTCATGCCCGACGTGAGTTTTATCCTGGACATCGGCGGACAGGACATGAAGGCTATCTTCGTGGAGAAAGGGGCTGTGGTGCGCATGGAACTCAACGAGGCGTGCAGTTCGGGCTGCGGAACATTCATCCAGACCTTTGCCAACAACATGGGTTATTCTGTAGGCGCTTTTGCCCAACTCGCCTGCCAGTCGAAGGCTCCCTGCGACCTGGGAACCCGCTGCACCGTCTTCATGAACTCGAAGGTGAAGCAGGTGCTCAGAGAGGGCGCATCTGTAGCTGATATTTCTGCCGGAATCTCTTATTCGGTCATCAAGAACTGTCTTTATAAGGTATTGAAACTCCATGGTAATGAGAACCTTGGAGGCAAAATCGTTGTGCAGGGTGGTACGATGAGAAACGATGCGGTGGTAAGAGCATTTGAGTTGCTCACCCATACCGAAGTGGCACGAAGCAACATGCCGGAACTGATGGGCGCCTACGGTTGTGCCCTTCATGCGGCGGCAGATTACAAGCATCGCACATCTGCAGAAGACGAGCACCCTGCCTCATCAAGATCCATCGATGATCTCCAGAATCTGGCTCATTTTGAAACCAAACAACTGCAATGCAAAGGCTGCGAAAACCATTGTTATGTTTCCCGCTACACCTTTGCCGGCGGCAACCGATTCTACCCGGAAACAAGTGTGAGCGTGTGTTTAACAACAAGGGAGCAAACGGGATAAAAGGCAAAAACATCTACGAATACAAATATAGTTTACTATTTGATAGAGAAGAAGTTAACCCACTTGAAGTTGCAAAACACAACGTCAAAGTAGGCATTCCTCGCATCCTCAACATGTACGAGGAATATCCGTTCTGGAATGCGCTGATCCGGGCAGCAGGATTGGGCGTGATTCTCTCTTCCGATTCCACTTTCAGCCAGTATGAAGGAGCCTTGAATACGGTGATGAGCGACAATATCTGCTTCCCGGCTAAACTGGCTCACAGTCATCTGAAGGAACTCAACGAGAACCCGAAAGTAGACCGCATCCTCATGCCATACGTGGTTTATGAACATAATGACGATCCGAAGAATACGCTGAACAGTTTCAACTGTCCGGTCGTTTCGGGCTACAGCGATGTCATCAAGTCGGTCATCAATCTGAAGAAACCGATCGATACGCCCGTCATCAACTTTGCCCAGCCTAAGGCACTGGAAAAGCAGATTACCGATTATCTCAAGCAACTGGGAGTAAGCAAGAAGACTGCCCATAAAGCGCTGAGAGAAGCCCTCTATGCTCAGGCTGTATATGCAGCTGAGGTTAAGAAACAGGGCTGGGAGATTCTGAAACCGAACAAGGGACTTACGATTCTGCTGGCTGGCCGTCCTTATCATACAGACCCGCTGATTCAGCACAAGCTGAGCGAGATGATTGCCAATCTGGGAGTCAACGTCATCAGCGAAGACATCGCCCGGGGTAATCTCTTTGCAGATTTCAAAGACTTCAATTTGGAGGATCTGGCGGCAGAAAGAAATGAGGCAGCATTAGCCAGCCAGGACAACAACGAAGCATACAACTGTCAGCCAGAGACTTATCTCGTGAAGCAATGGGCGTATATGAACCGCATTCTGAAGGCAGCGCAATGGGCTGCAGAACAGGGCGATGAGGTTCATTTCGTCCAGATGACCAGCTTCGGCTGCGGTCCTGACAGTTTTATCCAGGACGAGATTCGCGACATCATGAAGCGCCACAACAAGCCTTTCACGCTGTTGAAGATAGATGATGTGAGCAATATCGGCTCACTGAAACTCCGTGTCCGCTCGCTCATAGAAAGCCTGAAGGGAGTAAAGGAAGTGAAGAGTGAAGAACGAAGAGTGAAGAAACAATGTTCGGCGGCCGAAGGGAAAGCCAATTCAACACTCAACACTCAACATTTACAACAGACCAAGGTATTCACCAAGCAGGACATTCATCGCAAGATTCTCGCTCCTTTCATGACCGAATACCTCACCCCTATCATTCCGCCTATCCTGAAACTGATAGGCTATGATGTTGAGGTACTTCCGATGAGCAATGAGGTAAGCGCCGAACTCGGCTTGAAGTTTGCCAACAACGAAGTCTGCTATCCGGCAACACTCATCGTCGGCGACATCATCAAAGCCTTGAAATCAGGCAGATACGACCTGAACAATACAGCAGTAGTGATGAGTCAGACGGGCGGCCAGTGTCGCGCAACCAACTACGCCGGTCTCATCAAGCGTGCGATGATTTCCAATGGATTCCAGGACATTCCGCTGCTCACACACTCGGTGTAACAGCCTCAACAGGCGAAGCATCAGGCTCAACAGACGACAAGCAAGACTATAACGAGCAGGACGGTTTCAATGTGCCTTGGCTGAAATACAGTCAGATTATCGTTACCGCCATTTTCTATGGCGATGCAATCAACGAGATGTACAATGCCTGCATCGTAAGAGAGCGTAAACCGGGCATTGCCAGAGAGTTGCGCGATAAATACATGCAGCTGATAGACGGACCTATCGCCCAGAATTCAGCCAAAGGACTCATCCGACTCCTGGAACAGGCAGCCGAAGAATTCAACCAGATGACCCTCGACAGAGAACTGCCGAAGGTAGGAATCGTAGGCGAAATCTTCCTGAAGTTCAATCCTTTCGCCCACCAGTTCCTGGAGCAGAACATCATCTCGCGCGGCATAGAGGTGGTTCCGCCTCTGCTTGCCCCTTTCTTCCTGCAGGAATTTGTGAACGTGGAGATACAGAAACACATGCGGCTGAGTTGCACCAAAGTGCCCGATTTCATCATCAAGGGCGCTTATCAGGCGCTGATAGGCAGAAGATTGCGCCAGGTAAACAAGGCAGCCGGCAAGTTCCGCTACTTCCGTCCGTTCACCAATATCTATGATGATGCGAAGGACGTACAGGGACTGGTTTCGCTCGCAGCCCAGTTTGGCGAAGGCTGGCTTCTGCCTGCCGACATCGTAGGTTACATCCGTGATGGCGTGAACAACATCATCTCGCTCCAGCCTTTCGGTTGCATCGCTAACCACGTGATTTCCAAGGGCATCGAGAAACGTCTCCACGACCGTTTCCCAATGCTCAACCTCGTATCGCTCGACTTCGATTCCGGTGTTTCAGAGGTAAACGTCACCAACCGACTGCTCCTCTTCCTGGACAGCATCGCAAAATAAGACAAGCCAGACCCATGTACGGCAAAACACCGTATATGGGTCTTTCCGTCTTTCATCCCTCAAAAAATCACTCTAAAAAATACAAAAAACCGTAGCTATTTCTTTGTCATTCAAGAAAATAATCGTATCTTTGCACTCAAATTTTATTGAGACATTAAGAAAATGAGTAAAGATACATTAACTCATCAGCTGACAGAGACCATCGAGGAGCTTTCGAGCGCAGAATCTTTGAAAGGTCTCTTCCATCAGCATCGAGACGGGAATCCACTTCCTTCGGGCAAGGCGCTCGAAGAAATCATCAGTTTGTCCTGTTCTATCCTCTTTCCGGGATATTTCGGCAATTCTTCGGTAAATATCTCAACCATCAAATATCATATTGGGTAAGAGTAGAGAAACTCTATGAGATGCTGTCAGAGCAGATTCTCGCCGGTCTCTGCTTCGCCAACGACTGTGAAACGGAAACCCAGGCTGAACTGCAGCACCAGCGTGCCAAGGCAGGCGTGATTGCAGCCAAGGCAATCATGGAATTCCCGAGACTGCGCAAGATTCTGGCTACTGATGTAGAGGCTGCCTACGAGGGCGACCCGGCTGCCATGAGCCACGGAGAAATCATCTCCTGCTACCCGGTCATCAAGGCGATTACCAACTACCGCATCGCTCACGTGCTGCACGAACTGGGAGTGCCGCTCATTCCGAGAATGATGACCGAACTGGCGCATTCGGAAACCGGTATTGATATCAACCCGGAGGCTACCATCGGCAAGCACTTCACCATCGACCACGGTACGGGTGTGGTAATTGGAGCTACCTGCATCATCGGCGACAATGTGAAACTCTACCAGGGTGTAACCCTCGGAGCCAAGAGTTTCCCTCTCGATAAGGACGGCAATCCTATCAAGGGAATCCCTCGCCACCCTATCCTCGAAAATGATGTCATCGTCTACGCCAATGCCACCATCCTCGGTCGCATCACCATCGGAGAAGGCTGCGTAGTGGGAGCCAACGTATGGGTTACCAAGGATATGAAACCGAAAACAAAGAAATATAAAAAAGGAAAAAACAAAGTTTATTAGATATAGAATTCAATAATGGAACAGGAATTTGAACTCATTGCAAAGACCTTCATGGGCCTCGAGCCTGTCTTGGCTGAAGAGCTCACCCAGTTGGGTGCCAATAATGTACAGATCGGTCGCCGCATGGTGTCTTTCACAGGCGACAAGGAAATGATGTATCGTGCTAACTTCCAGTTGCACACAGCCATCCGTATCTTAAAGCCTATCAAGCACTTCAAGGCTAGAAGCGCTGAAGAGGTGTATGATCAGATTCAGAAGATCAAGTGGGATGACATCTTAGACGTGAAGAAGACTTTCTCTGTTGACTCAGTAGTCTACTCAGAGGAGTTCCGCAACTCACGCTTCGTAACCTACAAGGTAAAGGATGCGATTGTTGACTGGTTGGATATCCGCCTCAACATCCACATTGCAGAAGACAATGCCACCTTGAGTCTCGATTCGAGTGGTGAGAGTCTGCACCGCCGTGGCTACCGCCAGGAGCAGGTAGAGGCTCCTCTGAACGAGGTTCTCGCTGCAGGTATGATTCTGATGACCGGATGGAAGGGCGAATGCGATTTCATCGACCCGATGTGTGGTTCAGGTACCATCGCCATCGAAGCTGCCCTCATCGCCCGAAACATCTCTCCAGGTGTATTCCGCAAGGAGTTTGCCTTCGAGAAGTGGAACGATTTCGACCAGGATCTCTTCGATACGATTTATAACGACGACTCTCAGGAGCGCGAGTTCGAGCACCATATCTATGGTTACGATGTTGACATGAAGGCTGTCAATACAGCTAATCTCAACGTTCGTGCTGCCGGTCTCAGCAAGGACATCACCATCTCACAGGCTGATTTCAAGGACTTCACCCAGCCAGCCGAGAGAAGAGCATCATCGTGATGAACCCTCCATACGGTGAGCGCATCTCTACCCCCTAACCTCCTGAACACCTACAAGATGATAGGTGAGCGCTTCAAGAAGGCTTTTGCCGGCAACGAGGCTTGGGTATTGAGCTACCGCGAGGAGTGCTTCGAGCAGATTGGTCTGAAACCATCTATCAAGATTCCTGTATTCAACGGAAGCTTGGAGTGCGAATTCCGCAAGTATGTGATGTTCGACGGCAAGATGAAGGACTTCCGTTCTGAAGGCGGTATTGTGAAGACTGAGCGCGAGAAGAGCGAGATGGCTCAGAAGCACCGTTTCAAGAAGGAGCGTGAATTCAAGAAGCGTGTAAGCGAGGAGACTGAAAACGAGGAGGACGATATCCGTTCTTTCAAGTTCCATACTCACCGTCTGGAAGACTTCGAGAAGAAGCGTGCTGAGTTCCATAAAGGCGGCCGTTCACGTATCGGTGGCGGTCGACGCAATGATGACGACGATGACAAGCGTGGCAGCCGCAGCTTCAAGAGCGACCGCAAGGGTGGCCGTGACTTCGGTAGCAAGCGCGACGGAAAGCGTTTCGAGAAAGGCGACAAGCGTGGTGGCCGTGATTTCGGAGGCAAGCGCGGAGGCAAGAAGAACTTCAGCGTTGACTTCGACGACGAGGATTAAAGACATATCGACCCATACGTTGTGAATTCACGACGCATGGGTGGTAAACCCGATAAAGTAAAGTAAAGAATATAATGAATCTGAAGAATTCAATTTATAAATTATCTTTTGCTGCTATGATTATGATGGCTATGAATGCAACCGACTTACAGGCTCAGGGCGTGGTTCCTGCTCAGAAAGGCGAAAAACCTTTACATTGGAAGACCTGAACTTCGGCGGCAACAACTATCGTAACATGGTAGCTAAGAATCGCTGGTGCACCTGGTGGGGCAATGAACTCGTTCGCCAGGATGTGGATGCTTGCTATCTCGTCAACAAGACGACAGGCAAGGAGACCAAACTCTTCGGCATCAATGACATCAACCAGTGGATTGCTCCTACCAAAGACATCAAGGTAAGAGCCCTCTACAATGCTATATTCCCTTTTGCAGGCAAGAGCATCGTGATGGTAAGCAACGGCAGCAAGACTTATACCGTAGACTTCAAGAAGCATAAGCTGCTGAGCGAGATGGATTTTGCTGACGGCGAGAACCTCCTGGAGGCTAATGCCCAGCAGAACGCCTTCGCCTATCTGAAGGGCAGCAACCTCTATGTGCGTACCTTCGATGTAACCAGCAACGCCTTGACAAAAGAGAAGAAATCTCACGATTTCCAGCTCTCAAAGGACGGAAGCCGCGAAATTGTTTATGGACAGAGTGTTCACCGCGATGAGTTCGGTATCAGCAAGGGAACCTTCTGGAGTCCGAACGGCGAACTGCTCGCCTTCTATCGTATGGACCAGAGTATGGTAACCGACTATCCGCAGGTCGACATCCCGGAAATCGGTTTCAATCATCCTGAAACACAGAGTTGCATTGCTACTCCTGCACCAGACAAGTATCCGATGACAGGCGAGACATCACACAAGGTAACCGTAGGCGTGTTCGACTGCATGACCGGCAAGACCGTCTATCTGAAGGCTGGCGATCCAACCAACCGCTATTTTACCAACATCGCATGGAGTCCGGACAGCAAGACCATCTATATGTTCGAACTGAACCGCGACCAGAACGACTGCCGTCTGACTGCCTACAATGCAGAAACCGGCGAGAAGACAGGCGAACTCTATCGCGAGACCGATGAGAAATACGTGGAGCCTTGCCACCCTATCCAGTTCCTGCCTTGGGACAGCAGCAGTTTCATCATGCAGAGCCGCAAGGATGGCTACAACCACCTCTATCTCTGCACCCTGGGCAAGCACGGAAGCCGCATGGCAAGCAACACAGAATCGCTCGAAATCAAGCAGTTGACTTCCGGTAAATGGGAGGTGATGGAAGTGCTCGGTTTCAACAGCAAGCGCAAGAGTATCATCATCGCATCCAACGAGAAATCGCCTATCCAGAGAAACATCTTTGCCGTAGATACAAAAACCGGCAAGCGTACGCTGGTAGATGATTGCGGCAAGGGATGGCACAGCGCTACTTTGAGCGAGAACGGACAGTATGTCTTCGACAACTACTCTACTCCTACCGTGCCTCGCAAGATAGCTCTTGTGAACACCGAGAACGGCAAGCGCACCACTTACTTCACTGCCGAGAACCCTTGGAAGGGCTACAATGTGCCTGAGTACAGCTGCGGTACCATCAAGGCTGCCGATGGCGAAACAGACCTCTACTGGAGAATGGTGAAACCGGTAAACTTCGATCCAAACAAGAAGTATCCTACCATTATATATGTATATGGCGGTCCTCATGCCCACAACGTAGATGCCCGCTGGAACTACTCTAGCCGTGGTTGGGAAACCTACATGGCAGAAAAGGGCTATCTGCTCTTCATCCTCGACAACCGTGGAAGCGAGAACCGTGGCAAGGCTTTCGAGCAGGCTACCTTCCGTCAGCTCGGACAGATTGAGATGCAAGACCAGATGAAGGGTGTGAAATATCTGAAGACGCTTCCTTACGTAGATGCTGACAAGATTGGCGTTCACGGCTGGAGCTTCGGCGGATTCATGACCATCTCGCTGATGACCAACCACCCTGATGTGTTCAAGGTAGGCGTAGCAGGTGGTCCGGTAATCGACTGGCACTGGTACGAGGTGATGTATGGCGAGCGCTATATGGACACCCCACAGACCAACCCAGAGGGTTACAGGAAGACCTCTCTGCTCTATCAGGCAAAGAACCTGAAGGGCAAGCTGCAGATTATCCAGGGCTTGAACGATGTGACTGTAGTGCCACAGCACTGCCTCACCTTCCTCAAGGCTTGCATCGCAGCAGGCACCCAGCCAGACTTCTTCGTCTATCCTGGCGAGCCTCACAACATGAGAGGTCATCAGAGCACTCATCTGCATGAGCGCATCAGCAATTATTTATTATCTCAAGTAAATATCTAGGGAGTAAACATCCCCCGAAAAAGGGAGTTTACTTCTACATCAAATAACAAACAATAACTTACAGCAAATGAAAATTTTATTGTTAGGAGGCGGTGGCCGCGAGCACGCCTTAGCATGGAAAATCGCTCAGAGCGAGAAGTGTGAGAAACTCTTCATCGCTCCTGGTAATGCCGGTACACAGAATGTCGGCGAGAACGTAGATATCAAGGCAGACGACTTTGAGGCGCTCAAGAACTTCACAGTAGAAAATGGCGTTGATATGGTGGTAGTTGGTCCGGAAGACCCATTGGTAAAGGGTGTTTACGATGACTTCAAGAACGATCCTCGCACCCAGAACATCCCTGTCATCGGTCCATCAAAGGCTGGCGCCGTATTGGAAGGCAGCAAGGACTTCGCCAAGAAGTTCATGAAGCGCCACAACATCCCTACTGCCCAGTATGAGACTTTCGACGGCGAGCACGTAGAGGAAGGCTTGAAATTCCTGGAGACACTGAAGGCTCCATACGTACTGAAAGCAGATGGTTTGTGCGCCGGTAAGGGCGTTCTCATCCTCCCTACCCTGGAAGAGGCTAAGAAAGAGTTCAAGGAGATGCTCGGCGGTATGTTCGGCAACGCTTCTGCACGCGTAGTCATCGAGGAATTCCTGAGCGGCATCGAGTGCTCTGTATTTGTATTAACCGACGGCAAGAACTACAAGATTCTGCCTGAGGCTAAGGATTACAAGCGCATCGGCGAGCACGATACCGGTCTGAACACCGGCGGTATGGGTAGCGTTACCCCTGTACCATTCGCTACCAAGGAGTGGATGCAGAAGGTTGACGAGCGCATCATCCGTCCTACTGTAGAGGGACTTGCTGAGGAGAACATCGACTATAAAGGGATTCATCTTCTTCGGTCTGATCAACGTTGAAGGCGAGCCTATGGTCATCGAGTACAACTGCCGTATGGGTGACCCTGAGACAGAGAGCGTGATGCTCCGTCTGAAGAGCGACATCGTGGATCTCTTTGAGGGTGTAGCAGCAGGCGATTTGGACAAGCGCAGCATCGAGTTTGATGAGCGTGCAGCAGTCTGCGTGATGCTCGTAAGCGGCGGTTATCCTGAGGCTTACAAGAAGGGGTATCCTATCCAGGGCATCGACGATGTAGAAGGTTCGGTAGTATTCCACTCCGGTACAGCCATGAAGGATGGTCAGGTTGTAACCAACGGTGGTCGTGTCATCTGCGTAAGCAGCTACGGCAAGGACAAGGAAGAAGCCTTGAAGAAGAGCTTTGCTGAGGCACAGAAGATCCAGTTCACCGACAAGTACTTCCGTTCTGATATCGGACAGGATCTTTAGTTTTTTAATGTTGAATTAGATGTTAAGAAAGAAAACTTTTCAAAATAAAGTAGCGGCTAGCCGCTACTCTTTACCTATTACTGCAACCCTTGCCACGCTGGTTTGGGTTGCAGTAGGTTTATTGGTATCCAATATCTGGGTAGAATTTGCTTTTACAGCCATGTCTACCCTGCTGATGGTGGAACTGAACAACCGTAATGCCCTGATGCGTACCTACAGCCGAATGGTATCCTGCAGTTTTCTGGCATTACTGACGATGACAGGACTCTCCCACCCCTCTTTAAAAAGCAGTATTGTGACGATGTGTTTCATCGCCTTTTATCTCATTATCTGGAATTGCTATCAGGATAAACGCTCAACAGGCTGGACTTTCTACGCCTTTGCCTGCATCGGTCTGGCATCGATGGTTTTCGTGCAGATAGGCTATTTCATGCCTATCCTGTGGATTATGATGATGGTGTTTACCCTCTCGTTTAGCGTAAAGACATTCTTTGCAACACTAGTAGGTCTCATCGTGCCCTATTGGTTTGCAGCCGGTTATTTCTTCTATACCGACAACATACAGGGGCTGGCTGACCATTTCTGCGAATTCATCAACTACAGCGAACTCTTTGATTATTCGCAGGTTACCGACCATCAGGTACTGGACCTGAGTTTCGTTATCCTGCTCACCATCATCGGTTCCATCCACTTCATACGCACCAGCTACGGCGATAAGATACGAACCCGCATGATCTACGAAACGTTTATCATGATATCGGTTGCCTGCATCATCTTCATCGTCCTCCAGCCTCAATATATACAGGAACTGGGCGGCATCCTGATTGTGAATACAGCACCGCTTATCGCCCATTTCATCACATTCACCAGAGGTAAGTTTACCAACATATCCTTCATCCTGCTGCTCATCATGCTGGTACTTATCATGGCTTACAACATACTCGTACCAGAGAGCATATTACTATGAGTTGGATTATAGATTTCTTAATGAGCTGGGGCTACTGGGGCATGCTGGTATCAGCCTTCCTTGCCGGCAGTTTCTTTCCCTTCAGCAGCGAGGTGGTCATGTCGGGCTTACAGGCTGCCGGACTGGAACCTATCCAGCTCGTACTGTATGGAAGCATCGGCAATGTGCTCGGTTCTATGTTCAACTATGGCGTAGGACGGATGGGCAAGCTGGAATGGATAGAGAAATATCTGCATGTAAAGAAAGAGAGTCTTGACAAGGCTCAGCATTTCATGGCCGACAGAGGAGCCTGGATGGGATTCTTTGCCTTCCTGCCCCTGTTGGGAAGTGCCATCACCATCGTTTTGGGACTGACGAGAGCCAACATCGTGATTTCTGTCATCAGCATCACCATCGGAAAGGTGTTGAGATATGTACTGCTGGTTTACGGACTCAGTTTCATCTTTTAAACAAGCTGCAAAGAAAACAAAGAATTGATTCATATAGATTGACTGCTTATGAGAAAGTATTTATACCTTATTATATTATCCGTGGCTTTCGCGGGCTGTAAAGGCAGCCAGCAGAAAGGCCACACCGCAGAAAGTAACGGAAAGGAATCTGTCGCCAACAGCGATGGCAAACCTGCTGTTACCGTAACTATCCCTCCCTACAAGTTTTTCGTTGATAAGATTGCCGGAGATAAGGTGGATGTCAACGTGATGGTATCCAACGGCAACAATCCTGAAACTTACGAGCCTTATGCCCAGCAGATGATGGAACTCTCCAGGAGTGCCCTCTATCTGAAAGTGGGAAGCATCGGTTTCGAACAGACCTGGATGAAGAAGCTGCAGGACAACGCTCCTGACATGAAGGTGATAGATACATCCGCAGGCATCAAGCCTGCCAAGACGCCGGGCGGCAACATCGACCCGCATGTGTGGATGAGTTGTCAGAATGCCCGCATCATCGCGAGCAACATCTTCAAGGCACTCTGCAATCTGGAGCCGAAGAACAAGGCATTCTTTGAGAAGAACTATCTGTCGCTGCTGAAGATCATCGACAAGCGAGACAGCACCATCAGAGAGGGTTTCAAGAATCATCCCGAGATGGTACGCAAGTTTGTGATCTATCACCCTATCCTCACCTACTTTGCCCGTGATTACCAGCTGGAGCAGCTTGCTATTGAGGAAGAAGGCAGGGAGCCTAGTGCCTCCCAGCTGAAGAGCCTCATAGAGAGCCAGAAAAGAAAAAGATCAAGTTCTGCCTGATACAGGCAGAATTTGCCAACCAACACCACAACCTTCATCAAGGAGAGCCACACCAAGCCAATGAATATCAATCCATTGCAGGGCGACTGGAACTGGGCGATGCAGGAAGCTGCAGCAGCGGTACAGGGCAAGAAAATCGTTGTTGGGAAGTAAAAACTACAATAATATGACTCCAATCATAAAAATCGAGTATCTTTCTGCAGGCTATGAAGGCAAGGAGGTGCTCCACGATATCAACCTCACCGTCTACAAAGACGATTATCTTGGCATCATCGGTCCCAACGGTGGTGGCAAGACAACTCTCATGCGCCTCATTCTGGGACTGATGAAACCCACAGACGGCAGCATCCGCTTTTATAAAGACGGGGAGGAAGTAAGGGAAATCAGCATGGGATATCTGCCCCAATACAATCATCTCGACAAACAGTTTCCTATCTCCGTCTATGAAGTGGTACTCTCAGGACTCAGCAAGACCAAAAGTCTCTTTTCGAGATACACCCAGGCACAGCACCAGCAGGTACTCGACTGTCTGGAACAGATGCAGCTCACGGAGTTGAAAGACCGCCATATCGCAGCCTTGAGCGGCGGACAACTGCAGCGAGTACTCCTCGCCCGCGCCATTGTTTCCAAACCCGATGTAGTGATACTGGATGAGCCCAACACCTACATCGACCGCCGTTTCCAGAAGCAGATGTACGAGATGCTGGAACAGATCAACCGGGAGTGCGCAATCATCATCGTAAGTCATGATGTAGCCGAAGTGCTCAATAACGTAAAGCACATCGCCTGCGTAAATCATCATCTCCACTACCACGATACGGCAGATATGCCGAGAGAGAAACTGGAAGAGCATTTCTTAAATGTATAGGCTTATTATATAATAATGCCTAAAAAACAGGTGCAAAAAATCCATATTATCTCATCTTTTTATTATCTTTGCAACTGGAATGTGCCTTTTTGAAAGGCACAGAGAAAGCATTCAGAAACAGAGAAAGCATTCAGAAAGAAATATAATACATTAAAGTTTAAACAATAATGAAACAGTACAGATTAGTGGACAATATCTTCGGATGGGTCGCATTCATCATTGCGGCGTTCACTTATTGTTCCACAATTGAACCGACAGCCAGCTTCTGGGACTGTCCTGAGTTTATTACGACTGCTTACAAGCAGGAGATCGGTCACCCACCTGGGGCACCATTCTTCATGCTTTTAGGCAATTTCTTCACACATTTCGCCAGCGACACTACCCAGGTAGCCAAGATGGTGAACACGATGAGCGCCCTGCTGAGCGCCGTCTGTATCATGTTCCTCTTCTGGACTATCACCCACCTGGCTCGCCGACTCGTCATCAGCGACTGGAAAGAACTGACTACCAGCAAGCTGATTGCCATCGAGGCATCCGGTATGGTAGGCGCACTCATCTACACCTTCAGCGATACCTTCTGGTTCTCAGCTGTCGAGGGTGAGGTTTATGCGTTCTCTTCTGCCTTTACCGCTGTGGTATTCTGGCTCATCCTGAAGTGGGAAGACCATGCTGACGAGCCTCATAGCGATCGTTGGCTTGTGCTCATCGCCTATATGACCGGTTTGAGTATCGGTGTCCACCTGCTCAACCTGCTCTGTATCCCAGCCATCGTATTGGTTTATTACTACAAGAAGGTGCCACATGCCAACCTCAAGGGCTCGCTCCTGGCGCTGTTCCTTTCATTCCTCGTAGTGGTAGCCGTACTGTATGGTGTGGTTCCAGGTATCATCACCGTAGGCGGCTGGTTCGAACTGTTCTTTGTCAACACTCTCGGCTGTCCGTTCAATACCGGTGAAATCGTATACATCATCTGTCTCGTAGCCTCAGTTATCTGGGGTATCTACGAAACCTGCCATGCTTCTGAGAAGAACGAGAAGAAGCAGAATATCGCCTTCGTTCTCGGCTTCGGCATGCTCGGCATCCCATTCTACGGATATGGCTGGACTGCTGCCATTACCGGCATCATCGTGCTGGTTATTCTCTGGTTCGTACTCGGCTACAAGCGCAAGCAGGAGGTAGTAACAGGCGTTGACGAATCTACAGGCATCGCCAAGAAGAAGATGCAGCTCCTGCCGCTCATCTCAGCACGCGTCAAGAATACAGCCTTGCTCTGCATGCTGATGCTGATGATTGGTTATTCCAGCTACGCACTCATCGTAATCCGTTCTTCTGCCAACCCTCCTATGGACCAGAACTCTCCTGAGGACATCTTTACCCTGGGAAGTTATCTGAGCCGCGACCAGTATGGCGACCGCCCTCTGTTCTATGGCCAGGCTTATACATCACAGGTAGCCCTCGAAGTAGACGTAAGTCACAAGAATAAGTATATCTATGCCCAGAACATGCTCTTCCCTCGTATGTACAGTTCGGCTCATGCCCAGGCATACGAAGACTGGATGGGCGGTGTAGAAGGCACAGAGATTCCTTACGACCGCTGCGGAGAGAGTATGATGGTGAAGATGCCGTCACAGTTTGACAACATCCGCTTCTTCCTTTCTTACCAGTGCAACTTCATGTACTGGCGCTACTTCATGTGGAACTTTGCCGGCCGTCAGAACGACATCCAGGGCAATGGTGAGCCAGAGCACGGCAACTGGATTACCGGTTTCTCATTCATTGATGATTCACTCTATGGCGACCAGAGCAAATTGCCAGACGACCTGAAGGAGAACAAGGGACACAATGTATTCTACTGCATGCCGCTGATTCTCGGTCTCATCGGACTTTTCTGGCAGGCTTGGTATACCCCGCAAGAAGAAGGTAATGAAGAACGGCAAGGAAGAGGAAGTGCTCCTCCCTATCGGAATCCAGCAGTTCTGGATTGTATTCTTCCTGTTCTTCATGACAGGTCTTGCCATCGTCATCTACCTGAATCGAGACACCTATGCAGCCACGTGAGCGTGACTATGCTTACGCCGGTTCATTCTATGCATACGCTATCTGGTGCGGTCTCGGCGTACTCGCCATCATCGACATCCTGAAGCGCAAAGATGAAGCTCAGCGGTACTGCTGTAACAGCCATCGTAGCAGTCATCACACTTCTCGTACCTATCCAGATGGCATCACAGACCTGGGATGATCACGACCGCTCAAACCGTTACACCTGCCGTGACTTCGGTCAGAACTACCTGATGTCACTCCAGGAGAAGGGAAACCCTATCATCTTTACCAATGGTGATAACGATACCTTCCCACCTGGTACAACCAGGAGGTAGAAGGCGTTGGAACAGATGCTCGCGTATGTAACCTGAGCTACCTGCAGACCGACTGGTCCAAAGCCAATCACCTCCATGTCTCGACTTCTGTATTCAGTACTAAACGAATATGTATCTGTTGAGTTCGAAGCAAAGAAGCAGATTCTCGACTTCACAAGCAGGATCCAGGGAATGCCAAGAAGCAGTTGGTGGACGAACCGTTCGGAGCCAAGAACATCCTGAAGAACTGTGGGTAATGCAGTGCGAAACCCTTAGACATACCTCATCCCTACGGATACCCCACCCACAAGGAGTGTAAAGAAGAGCAACATGGCATCAGATCTCATTCCAGACAAGATGGTCATCTCTCTGCTGTAAAGAGCGCACTCTACAAGAATGAATCTCGCGATGTCGGAAATGCACAGTGCAACTGGACCCGTCCGCTCTCTACGTAAGTGTAGCACTCACCGTAGGCGTGAAGAGAAACTATATGAACCTCGGTGACAACTTCAAAAGAGGGACTTGTGAACCGTATCACTCCGTTCACCACCAACAAGCCAGGTGCCAAGAACTTCGATACAGAGGCTTATCACAACATCATGACCCGATTCAAGTTCAAAGCAGCTTGAAGCAGAAGGGACTCTACATCGACGAAGAGACAACCATGCGTATGTGTTATACCCACCGTCGCCTGCTCGCCCAGACAGCCCCTCCAGCCCATCGCCGAAGGCAAAGAAGCGAAGGCTATCAACATCCTGAAGAAGGCTGATACCGAGATTCCTGCCTACAATGTTACGCTCGACTACATGAGCGGTGGCTTGGATATGGCTCGCGGCTGGCTGATGACCGGTCAGAAAGCCAAGGGCAAGGAATATATAGAAGCGGTTTTGGAAGAATGCTTCACAATACCTCAACTACTATCTCTCGCTGCCAAACGACCGTTTCCTCCAGGCAGAGCACGACTGCATCCGTCAGATCATGATCGTCATGCAGACTCTGCGAGGCTGCCGGAATGGTGAGTCCACAGTTGGAGCAGAAGTGAGGAAGCAGCTCAACAACCTCTACCGTCTCTATCATGGCAGAATTGCAGAATGCCGGAAGGCAATCAGTAAAAAAATAGAAAAAAGGATTTGGTGTCGCGAGCAGGCACCGAAACTTTCGTGTCATATAAACCTGTTTTATCCATGTTCATAGAGCAACCAACCAAATGGCTCAGATGATAGTTATATCCAAAGGCCATCTGGAGAATGGACAAAGAAAGACCATTCTGTCTCAAGCACCGCGTCATCTCCCTACGTGCTCAACACCAATAAGGCGAACGATATCATCCATGCCCATCTCTTCCGTCCACCTCACGGCTGGATGCGACCAAGTGGTATTGGTGGCTGCACCGCACCCCACAAAGGTCATCGCCAATGGGGACATTGGTGACGGCATATTCCAAATGGATGACAGAAGATGTGGTGAACAATGGCGGAAACAGTATGCCCTGTCGCCTTATCACCTTCCACGACTCGCTGAAGAGCATTGAAAAAGCTGGAAACAGCACTCCCTCAGGCCATAGAATGGCTCATGGAACAGGGGTATGAATTTAAGACTTTTGAATAAGAAGCTGTTATTCCCAAACAGGAACAGCCCAATAAACACAGACAAGAAATGAGCAAAAAGAATCAACAGTTATCAGGCAGTAGCTGCATTTGTAAGAGGTTTCTTCGAAGCTTACGCACGTGGCATCATCGATGCTACCATCGAAGGCAATGACTTCAGCAAGAAGAACGACCCGAAACAGATCAAGCAGATGATGCTGGAGCACTATGGCGAGGTAAACCAATACTTCTTCGACATCATGTTCTCTACTCTGGTACGCCTCAACTACAAGACTGCCGAGGAAGCCAACGAGCGCATGAAGAAGAACTTTTACAGCATGAAACAGGCTGACCCGACCTTTGAGCCAACCATGCTCGACTACCTGCACGCATAGCCTGCAAATCGAACCAGTTGTACAAAGCGATGGAATCAGAATACAAGCGCAACTTCACCTGCCTTCTGCAAGGCAAACGTTTACCACTCTTGAAGAGCATGTACGCGATTATACCCACGGCATTTGTGGCAGCAAGGAGGGCGAACAACACCAGCTCCACATGCCTACCCTTCACGGCATGTTGCTGAACAATGTCAACATCCTGCTCAACGAGACTCCACTCAAGAGCAGCACCGAAGATCCTGTTGCCCTCTTCAAGGAGGCCTGCAAGAATGAAGAAGAAAACATCAACGTTCTTTTCAACACATTAAACGATGCGATGAAAGAACTGGCAGAAGAATAAGAGAAAAGCATCATTGATGAGAGACAGCACCAGATTCGAGAACCATCCGACTCCATATAGCGTAGAATCTCGTTATTCACTTCTTGGCGAATGGAGAGCATGGATTCTCGGTCGCAATCCACAGTAAAGTCAAGGTCTATATCTACCGAGAGTCTTGGCAGTTGGGAATAACAAAGTGACAATGATTAAGATTATTAGTTAGCGTATTTAACCGCAAGTGGCAACCTGTCCATTTACAACAAGGAGAAATGGATGGGGCTTGTGCCGTATATTCCATGATGATGAACCTGCTCATACTAAAGGTTCTTACTCGTAATCAAGTTGTCAACTTGAAAACAACATTTAAGGGAAATACCGCAAAAGGGAGACTTTTCAAAGAGTTCTTTGTGACAGAAGGACTGTGCCGTGATGGATTTTATTTTTCCGAAATAAAAAGAAAAGCTATCCCATTCTTTTTGCTAAAGAGGTTGCATCTTCGCCTCTTCAATATACAGCATCTTTTTATCAGACCAAACTTCTTTTTGTAGAAGAACTTAGGACTGCAATAGATAGCGACACGCCTTTGATTACCGCTCTGTCTTTTAAAGGTGGCGCTCATGCTGTACTTGCTATTGGGTATGAAGAACAAAAAAGGCCATCAGTATATAACAGATAAAGACGAAAAATATATCAATGTCAGTGAATCATTGAATATAAAAAAAGAAATAACGATATGAGCGAAGAATTACAACAGAAATTTCTTGACAAACTTTGAGAAGTTGCAAACAAACTACGTGGCAATCAAGGACCTGGAGGCCAAACGTGCTGACCTTGACAAGGAGATTGAGGGCTATCTGAAAGAGTTGGGATTGTTAGAGTAAACTTTCCACAAGTTGTGGCAGAGTTCCCAGATATGAAAGGGCTTTCATACAGAAACTTGAAGTCTTCTATTTGTTGAAAGAGATGAATATGTTGCTTGAAGAGATAGGATATGTTGTTGGAAGAGACAGAATAAGTTGTTGGAAGAGATAGGATATGTTGTTGAGACAGTCAGTATCTTCGGTCGCACAACAGCTGTTGTGCTGCTTGCATAACAGCTGATATGCGCATGCACAACACCTGT
>VOFI01000097.1_pt1 | contig 22000 bp, 23 predicted proteins | sample 5384131 | NCBI WGS metagenome assembly VOFI01 (sample SAMN12384728, study PRJNA508395) | human gut metagenome | isolation source: healthy gut H | host: Homo sapiens | reverse complement strand
GAACCACGTTCCGGCCCTTGGGACCCAGGGTGATCTTGACAGTATCGGCCAGAGAGTTGACGCCGGCTTCCAGGGCCTTCCGGGCCTCGTCGCCGCGCTTGATGAGCTTAGACATAGTAATCAAACCTCCTGTAATAGAGCTTCATGTTTCATAAATTAGGGATGGGGAGTTAGGAATTGGGAATTTTGGCGTCCGGCAGAGCCAAACGATTTGAAATTGGCCGTTGCAGGCGGCTCCACAATTTCCGATTCCTGATTGCAAGCGGGAGCGGGAGATTTATTCCACGATCGCCAGAATGTCGTTCTGACGGACAACCACGTACTCCACGTCCTCCAGGGTGACCTTGGTGCCGGCGTACTGGCTGGTGATGACCTTGTCGCCGGGCTTCACGGTCATGACAACGTCCTTGCCGTCCACGTTGCCGCCGGGACCCACGGAGATGACTTCCGCCACGGAGGGCTTCTCCTTGGCGCTGCCGGTGAGGATAATGCCGCCCTTGGTGGTCTCCTCGGTCTCCACCATCTTCAGAATGACAAGCGTTAGCACTCATATCATTCGCCGAGTGCTAGCGCTGCTATCATAGCAATGTTTTCCATTTGTAAAGGGGGTATCCGTGAAGAATTTGTGAATTCCGGAAGGGGGAGCGCATGGGAGCCGTCCTGCTGGACAGGAGAATTCAACTGTCATGACCAGCTTTCTGCCCAAACGGCTGCCTCAGGCGGACTGACGGCTTCACATCTCACTGTGCCGCATGAAACAGCTCTGCTTTGGGGTTACGCATTCTTCACGGATACGATTTTCACCGGCGCAAATACTGTACAATTCACGGGAAAAAAGTTTCCAAATATAAAGAAATTTTTGATTTTTATCAAGTGTTCCGTATAATTTTCTTTATGGTTGTTGCGGGTTTCCCATACCTCCCTGAAAAATTTTTTCAACACAGCATCCGGCCTTCAATAGGAAGCCGCCATGGACAGGAGCGGAGGCTCTTTAAAATTTTTATGGCTTTTTCATTTCAATCGACATTTTCGCTGCCCTAATTTAATATGAAGTCAGCTTCCTAAGAAGTTAACTTCCTATTTGAGGAGTGAGGAGCGTGAAAACGATTATCAAGGATTTGCGAACTGCCGCAGGATTGACGCAGCAGCAGCTTGCGAACCGGGTTCGTGTGACAGTAAGAACGATCAATTCCATAGAAAGAGGCGAATACAATCCATCGCTTGTTCTGGCCTACAAGATCGCACAGGTATTTCATACGACCGTTGAAGAGTTGTGCTGCTTGAAAGATTATTGTTCTGCTGGCCGGCATTTCCCTTCTGAAACCTAAAAAAAAACGGAAGAGGATATGATTGCGGAACAGGATGAGAGAAATCAGTATATCGAATTGAAATGCGCTGAAAAAGCATTTCGGGTCGCACTGTACGCTTCATTTATGACCATTATAGCCGGCATGATTGCCTTTGGCCTGACAAGGGGAATATGCCTTTATCTGGTTGGTTATGGGGGGATTGTGCCTTACGGAACATCAAGAATTGCCTATATCGTTTCTGCATTCCGATACGACAAGCCATAAATGGAAGCAGGAAAGCACTGAATGAAAAATTAAGAGGCCAGGACACCTCCTTCGGGTGTGTCCTGGCCTCTATTTATCAATTATTCTAGTTGACTATTATACCGTGCCGAGGCGCAGCGGTTGAATGATCGTAGGATGCCTATAATAGCAGAAAAGCTGTGGAATATCGACGCTTCCTTGGCTTTCGGTCAAATCCTGCCGTGGCATTGGGACTGCACCCCTTCGGCCCGAAGAAGTTCACCCGCTTCTCCGCGAGTACCAGCCGCACCTCCCGGCTCCGGAGGCTCTCCCCGTCCAGACAGGTGACGATGTCCGCCTCCCCGGGGCTGGCGGTGATCACCACCTGCCGGGACGTCACCATTCGGGCGATGTGGGGAAATTTCCAATACTCCCCGGCGGAGTAGGCCGGGAACAACCGGGCGAAGGTGCGCTTCGGCACGTTTTTCACCAGGATGGTCTCCAGCACTCCGTCGTCCATCCGGGCCTCCGGCACCGGCATGGAGCCGCCGCCGTAGTACCGGCCGTTGCACATGGACACCAGAGCGAAGTCATCCTCCAGGACCTCCCCGTCCAGCTCCACCCGCCACCGGCGGCCGATGGGCTTGAAGAGAAAATTCACCGCCACGGACAGCAGGTAACTCCCCCGGCCGGAGAGGCCCGGCACATTTCCGTACCGGTGGACGGTGTCGGCAATGCGGGCGTCAATGCCGCTGCAGGCGATGGTGAGGCACAGGCGGCCGTTGCAGTCGATGAGATCCAGGGGGAATTCCGGCCCGTCCCACAGATGTTCCGGGTCGGAGAATTTTACAGCGTCCGGGCCGAAGTTCTTCAGAAAGTCGTTGCCTGTGCCGGCGGGGATTACCGTCATGGCGGCGTTGGGAAACCCGGCGATGCCGTTGGCCGCCTCGTGGACGGTGCCGTCCCCGCCGCAGGCGTAGATGCGCACCGGCTCCCCAGTCTCTGCCAAGGCGCGGGAGAGGACCTCCGCCCGCCGGGGCGGTCCGTCAGCAGGCACCGGCAGTCCAGATTGTGGGCCGCGGCCAGACGGTCCGCCAGGGCGCGGATGCGGGCAGTCTGGTCCTGCTTCCCGGCATGGGGGTTGATCAAAAGACATGGCGCATGACAGGCCCCCCTTGGCGAAATATGAGATAAGAGTGAAGAGATGAAAGATGAGGACTGTCAGCGGCGATCTCTCCTGTCTTTTAACCTTTGTCTGGCTCTGTCTTTGCGCCTCCGTGGTAGAAGAAGGCGTCGCATTTGAGCATGCCGTTGTAGAGCTTGCGTTTCTTCTCCGCGCTGCGGCCGAAGGCGCGCTCAAACTCTGTGTGGGAGGAGAGCACCAGCACGCGCCAGCCCGCCGGCAATGTCCGGGCAGCTTTGCCGAAGGAGCGGTACAGGGCCTCCGCCTCTCTCTTTTCCAGCAGCCGCTCACCGTAGGGCGGATTGGTCACCAGCTGGCCGTAGTCGCTGTCCCGGTGGAACTTTCCGGCATCCGCCACCTCGAAGCGCACGCAGTCGTCCACGCCGCCAGCTCCGCATTGTGGCGGCTCAACTCCACCGCACTGGGGTCGATGTCCCCGCCCCAGATGTCGTACTGGCCGTGGAATTCTTGATCCATGGCCTCTTCGGCCGCGTCCAGCCACAGCTTGGCGGGGAGGCTCTGCCACTTTTGGGCGGCAAAGCGCCGGTCCAGGCCTGGGGCCCGGTTTTTGGCGATCAGCGCCGCCTCGATGGGAATGGTGCCGCTGCCGCAGAAGGGGTCGCAGAACGGATCCCTCCCCCGGTAGCGGGAGAGCAGCACCAGGGCGGCGGCCAGCGTCTCCCGCAGGGGGGCGCCGTTGTTGTGGGCCCGGTAGCCCCGCTTGTAGAGTCCGTCGCCGGAGGTGTCCAGGTACACGGCTGCGGTGTCCTTGATGAGGGCGAACTGGATCTGATAGCGGTCCCCGGTCTCCGGCAGGGTCTCGCAGCCGTAGGCCTGGCCAAGCCGCTTGGCAGCGGCCTTTTTCACAATGGCCTGGCAGGCGGGGACGGAGTGGAGCTGGGAGGAGATGGAGTAGCCCTTCACCGGGAACTCCCCGTCCCGGGGGATGCAATCCTCCCAGGGGATGGCGGCTACGCCCTGAAACAGCGCCTCGAAGTCCGGGGCCGGGAAGCTGGCCAGCTCCACCAGCACCCGGGCGCCGCAGCGCAGGTTGATGTTCAGCCGGGGATGTCCGCCGGGCCGCCGTCGCAGTGGACCCGGCCGTTTTCGGCCCGGACGTTTTTTCAGGTCCAGCCGCCGCAGCTCGTCGGCCACCAGGGCCTCCAGCCCGAAAGAGGCAGGGAATGGTGTATTTCATGGGGTTCCTCCTTGGCGGGGCATACAGATGCCCGTGGATTTTCATTGGAGCCGGTGGAAGAGAGGCTCTCAGGGGGCGGCGTGGCCCAGCGTTCTGCGCTCCACGCGAATGGTGTAGACCTCCGACCCGTCGGCGCTGCCATGGCATCCCGGTACCGTGGAAGTCGCCACATTCCAACCCATCTGGCGGCGCATGTCGTTGGCGAACTTTTTGATGTTCTGCTTGCTCAGCGTACAGCCGCAGCGGAAGACAACATTCACATTCGCATAGCGGGATGTTCCGTCATCCATCGGGCTGAGCGTCCACGCCAGATCGTGGACATGGGGGTCCGGCCGCTCCACGCCAAAAGCGTCTGCAAATGCATTCAGATCGTCAATCTCGAAGAGGTCGCTGCTGTATTCCCCGGGCCAGACGGCATAGAGCCGGATCTCTCCGGCAGCGGCCCGGCGGTAGGCCTCTGCGGCAGAGGAGAAATCGTGGCCCACCTGCGTGAGACTGCCCGCAGCATCCAGAGACAGGTAGCAGACCAGGCTGCCTCTGTATGGAAAAGGATTGGCCTTCGCACTTCTTGGCTGACGCATGGAACATCCTCCTTGCTGCCTCCGCCTCAGCGGGGCGTTTTTCCTATTATAATGCAGACTGCGGAAAATGTCGAGATGCCCGCCGGCTCTTGCCGCAACTGCCGCCGGCGGGCCGGGAGGTTTTGTAACCAAAATGAAATGGTATTTGCAAAATGGGCATGATACAATAACGATAAACGCCGCCGGAGCCGCACTTCCCGGACGGAAACCTGAAGTTGCACGGGATTTTGCCGGATGCAAAGCAGAGTTGGTGGAAACGGCGGGGCGGTTCTGCTAAAATGACAGACAGAGAGGAGAGGCGTATGGCATTTGGAGAGCGGTTGCAGGAGCTCCGCCGGGCCCGGGGCATGACCCAGGAGGACTTTGCGGCCCAGCTGAAGGTCTCCCGGCAGGCGGTGAGCAAGTGGGAGTCCTGCCGGGGATACCCGGAGCTTGAGAAGATCATCTATATCTGCAACCGCTACGGCGTCACCATGAATGACCTGTTCTGCGAGGAGGTCCCCCTGGGCGGCCAAGAGACGCCGGCGGCGCCGGAGCGGATGGAGTCCCGGACACTGAAAACGGCGCTGGGAGATTTTGTGAGCAACCTGTCCCCGGCCAACAAATGGGCCGGAGTGGGGGGGCTGGCGGCAGTGACCGCCCTGGTGGCCCTGTGTATGCTGTATTTGAAAGGAGGCGGAGACAGCGAAATGACGGCATTGTGGATTGCGGCCATCGTGGTCTTTGGCGTGGTGGAGGCGGTGACCGCCGGGCTGGTCTCCATCTGGTTCGTGCCCGGCGCCGTGGCGGGTCTGATCGCCGCCATGGCGGGGGCGGGGCTCCTGATCCAGCTGGTGCTGTTCCTGGCGGTGTCGGCGGCGGCCCTGGCGGCCACCCGGCCCCTGGTGAAAAAGCTCTCCGCCGGGCGGGCTGTGCCTACCAACGCGGACCGGGTGCTGGGCCGCACCGCCAGAGTCACGGAGACCATCGACAACGACAGCGCCTCCGGCGCCGTCTATGTGGACGGCAAGACCTGGACCGCCCGCAGCGCCGACGATCGGTGCTCCCGGCGGGCAGCCGGGTGGAGATCCGGCGGATGGAGGGTGTGAAGCTCATTGTGGAAGCGGCGCAGAAAGCGCCTGATAAAAAAGAAGGAGGTTGTGTGAATATGATGGATGTGCTCAAGTGGGTTCCGCTGTTGATCCTGGTGGTGCTGATCCTGATCCTGCTGATCGGGAACATCGTCATCGTCCAGCAGTCCAAGGCCTATGTGGTGGAGCGGCTGGGAGCGTTCCGGACCGTGTGGGGCGTGGGACTGCACCTGAAGGTGCCCTTTGTGGAGCGGGTGGCCAAGAAGGTGTCCCTGAAGGAGCAGGTGGCGGATTTCGCGCCCCAGCCCGTCATCACCAAGGACAATGTCACCATGCAGATCGATACGGTGATCTACTTCCAGATCACGGACCCGAAGCTGTATACCTACGGCGTGGAACGGCCCATGAACGCCATTGAGAACCTGACCGCCACCACCCTGCGGAACATCATCGGCGAGATGGAACTGGACCAGTCCCTGACAAGCCGGGACACCATCAACGCCAAGATGCGCGCCATTCTGGACGAGGCCACGGACCCCTGGGGCATCAAAGTCAACCGGGTGGAGCTGAAAAACATTATCCCGCCCAAGGAGATCCAGAACGCCATGGAGAAGCAGATGAAGGCGGAGCGGGAGCGCCGGGAGTCCATCCTCCAGGCGGAGGGGCAGAAGCAGTCCCAGATCCTGGTGGCGGAGGGCGAGAAGCAGTCCCTGATTCTCAAGGCGGATGCCGCCAAGCAGGCCGCCATCCTGAAGGCCGAGGGCGAGAAGGAGGCCCGCATCATGGCCGCCGAGGCGGAGGCCCAGGCCATCATGCAGGTGCAGACCGCCCTGGCGGACTCCCTGAAGCTGCTGAATGCCGCCGCCCCCAATGACCAGGTGGTGAAGCTGAAGGCTCTGGAAGCCATGCAGAAGGTGGCGGACGGCAAGGCCACCAAGATCATCATTCCCAGTGAGCTCCAGGGGCTGGCAGGACTCGCTGCCAGCGCCAAGACGGTGTTCGACACAGAGGACCCCAAGGGGGAGTGAGGGAAAAGCAGTACAGGCGCACAGCAAAAGCTGTGCGCCTGTATTTTGCAAATTGGGCAGAGGGCGCAGTCCTTCATGTCCATTGCCGGGACGATGGGAGCCGGTGCCGGAAGAGCGTATTCCCATGATCCCATACAGACCCGCGCCGTAAGGGCTTCGGTCGGGACCTGCTGCGGCCGGGAGGGTCAGGTGCAGTCTGCGTCCCGGTGAATTGCCCGCGGCGGTCTGGAGTTCTGCCCTGTCTGCGCGGGGAGGTTCGCCCAATGAGAGGCGCGCCCCGGAAGCCCGGTTTGGGGCACAGTGATTACAGCGATTTTTACCCATTAACCGCCGGTTAAAAGATCGTCAGAAAAATTGAACACCTGTCGATTGCAGCGCACCGCCGGAGATGGTATTCTGGGGACAGATCACAAGAGGGGGCTTTGCCATGCAGATCCACGAGATTATCCGCACCCGGCGGACGGCACTGGGGCTGACACAGGAGCAGCTGGCGGGGAAGCTGGGGGTATCAGCCCCGGCGGTGAACAAATGGGAAAGGGGAAACTCCTACCCGGACATCACCCTGCTGCCGGTGCTGGCCCGGACGCTGCGGGTGGACCTGAACACACTGTTGTCCTTTCGGGAGGACTTGACGGAGACGGAGATCGCGGAGTTTTTGAACCGGCTGTACGAGGTGTCCCGGACCGAGGGGTGCGGCGCGGCCTTTTCCCTGGCAGAGGAGAAGCTGCGCCAGTTCCCCAACAGCGACGCGCTGGCATACAGCGCTGCGGGGCTGCTGGAGGGTCTTCTGACCCTGTTCCCCGGCACCGATGAGACAGCCCGGCCCGGCCGGGAGGACTTTGTCGCGGGCCTGTACGAGCAGGCCGCCCAGAGCGCGGACCCCAAAATCCGGGAGTGGGCGACCTATACCGTGGCGAGCCGCTGCATCGCCCGGGGGGATCTGGACCGGGCGGAGGCGCTGCTGGACCAGATCTCCAACACCCACCGGGACAAGCGGGAACTGCTGTCCGCCCTGCGGCGGAAGCAAGGGCGGATCGAGGAGGCCTGGACCCTGCTGGAGCGGGAGCTGTTCGACCGGGCCCACGGCATCCAGACCACGCTGCTGTCCCTGATCGAGATGGCCCAGGCAGAGGGGGACCGGCAGCGGGCCCAGGGCTTTTGCGACGCCGCCCGGCGGGCGGGAGAGGCCCTGGACCTGAGCGATTACGCAGTGCTGTCCGCCCCCTTCCAGCTGGCGGCGGCGGAGCAGGACGGCCCGGCGGCGCTGGGCCTGCTGGACCGGCTGCTGCATAGCCTGACAGTGCCTTGGGATCTGAGTGCCTCGCCCCTGTACCGGCATCTGGCCACCAAAGAGGCCGCCGGAGAGGCCCAGTCGGTGTTGCTGGAGCCCCTTCTGGACCAGGTAGAGGCGGACCCGGACTGCGCCTTCCTCCGGGAGATGCCGGAGTATGGGACGATGGTGGAGAAGTACCGGCGCGCCGCAGATGGGGCATGAGCTGGCGGGACCCGCCGGACGGCGGATGAGACTGTCCGGTTCTGCCGGTGCCAGGACGCGGCGTGCCGCAGTTCTGCATTCCCTGCGGACCGTGCGGGAAAAAGAAAAAGCGGAAGGACGAAAGTCCTTCCGCTTTCATGCGTCTCAGCCGAACAGGGCATCGCCGCTCTTGAAGCCCAGGCCGGGGTGGAAGTCGAACTTCACCGCGCCCACGGCCACGTCGGGACCCACGGCCCGCTGGATGCGGGCGATGCCCTCGTTGCCGAAGCCGGCGCACAGCTCCATAGCGGTGACGCCTCCGGCGGCCAGCTCCTTCGCGGCAGCCTCCGCCTCAGCGTAGGTCTTGCAGCCCACCACGTTCAAATGGATGCTAGGGGTGGATACCACGGTGCGGGTGGTCTCATCGGCATCGCCGATAAGAAAGAGAAATGCGGCTTGCAGTGCCATTGTTATGTAGACCTCCCTGAAAATCAAGAATCAGAGCGAACAGATAAGAGATGCCGCTTTCCCTGCGGCTCTCTTATCTGCACACCCGTTATCTGGTATGTCACAGTCTGGTGACCACGGGGATAACCATGGGATTGCGCTTGGTGGTTTTGAACAGGTAGCTGCTGACGGCGGACTTGACGGAACCCTTCAGTTCCCCGTCATCCCGGCCCCGCTTGCGGGAGACGTTCTCCGCCGCGTCCCGGGCCACGCTCTGCAGTTCCTTCATCAAGTCCCCGGACTCCTTCACGTAGATGAAGCCCCGGGTGATGATCTCCGGCTCGCTGAGGAGGTTGCCGTCATGGGCGGAGATGGGCAGGACCACCACCACCATGCCGTCTTCTGCCAGGCGCTTGCGGTCCCGCATGACCACGGCGCCCACGTCGCCCACGCCGGAGCCGTCCACATATACCTCACCGGAGGGAACGGTGCCGCCCAACTTGATGGTCTTGGCCGTGATCTCGATGACGGAGCCGTTGTCGGCAATGGCGATATGGTTGCGGTCCATGCCCATGTCCTGGGCCAGCTGGGAGTGGATCTGGAGCATCCGCTGCTCGCCGTGGAGGGGGATGAAGAACCGGGGCTTCGTCAGGGCGTGGATGATCTTCAGCTCCTCCTGGCAGGCGTGGCCGGACACGTGAAGCATGTCGGCCCGATCATAGACCACCTTGACGCCCTTGCGGAACAGCTCGTTGATGACCCGGGACACCGTCACCTCGTTGCCGGGGATGGCGCTGGCGGAGATGATGACCTTGTCCCCGGCGCCGATCTCCACCTGCTTGTGCTGAGAGAAGGCCATGCGGTACAAGGCGCTCATCTCCTCGCCCTGGGAACCGGTGGTGACGATGACCTGCTTGTTCTTGGGCAGGCCCTTGATCCGGTTGATGTCCACCAGGGTGTTCTTGGGCACCTTCATATAGCCCAGCTCTGTGGAGACCTTCATGATATTTTCCATGGACCGGCCCGTGACGGCCACCTTCCGGCCGAAGGCCGCGGCGGCATCCAGCACCTGCTGGATCCGGTGGACGTTGGAGGCGAAGGTGGTGACGATGATCCGGTCCTCGCATCCCTGGAACTGGCGCTTGAAGGTGGCGCCCACCGTCTTTTCAGAGGGGGTAAAGCCCGGACGCTCCACATTGGTGGAGTCCGCCAGCAGTGCCAGGACGCCCTCCTTCCCCAGCTCGCCGAAGCGGGCAAGGTCGATGACCTCCCCGTCGATGGGGGTGGAGTCGATCTTGAAGTCGCCGGTGTGGACGATGGTGCCCATGTGGGTGTGGATGGCAAAAGCCACGGAGTCGGCGATGGAGTGGTTCACATGGATGAACTCCACAGTGAACTTGCCGGCCCGGACGCTCTTGCCCGGCTCCACCGTGATGAGCTTGGTGCTTTTCACCAGCCCATGCTCCTCCAGCTTCAGCTTGATGAGCCCCGCGGTGAACCGGGTGCAGTAGATGGGCATGTTCAACTGCTTGAGCACATAGGGAATGGCACCCACGTGATCCTCGTGCCCGTGGGTGATGAACAGACCCCGGATGCGGGCCCGGTTCTTGATGAGGTAGCTGACGTCGGGAATGATGAGGTCGATGCCGTACATGTCGTCCCCGGGGAAGGCCATGCCGCAGTCCACCACGATGATCTCGCCGCCGTACTCATAGGCGGTCATGTTCTTGCCGATCTCATTGAGACCGCCCAGGGGGATGATTTTCAATTTTTCTGCCATAGATCGATGATACTCCTTTGAAAAAATATGTAAAATACCCCCATAACAGCGGAAATGGCGCAAAATGAGCGCACGCAAACAAGAGACGCCCGTAGCCTGCGCGGCCCCGTTTCGCCGGCAGGGGTTCGGTCACGTCATTCCGTTGAAACCGTATGGGGTTTTATTTGACTGAGGCGGAGCGGCGCTCCGCACCAGTGAAATACTGTGGAACTGTGTAAAAAAAGGGCGGAAAAGCAGTTGCTTCTCGACGCGCACTTTGTTATACTGAAACGAAGGCGCGGCCCAGGCAGAGGCACGCCCCGCGGCGCTCCGACAGCCGGCGGCCTGCCGCCGGCGGACACGGAAGGCCGCACCATTCTGCCCCTAGTATAGCACAGGTCAAGCGTTTTGTATACATTTTTTTCAAGAAAACCAAGATGACCGGCGGAAGGGCCGGAGAAAGGGAGTGAAGGGACATGCGGGCAACGATCAAGATGATCGCAGAACGGGCGGGCGTCTCCATCGGCACGGTGGACCGGGTGCTCCACGACCGGCCGTATGTGAAGGAGGAGGTCCGGCGGCGGGTGCTGGAGGTGATGGAGGAGCTGGATTACCAGCCAAACCGGGTGGCCAGCGCCCTGGCCACCAGCGGCATGGCCCGGCATTTCGCTATCATCCAGCCCACGTGGGAGAGCTATGTGGGCGAGGCCATGGCCGCTGGCGTGGCGAAGTTCCGGCAGGACCGTCAGGACTACAATGTGAGCGTCACCATCCACCCGTACCGCCAGGGGCGGATGGAGGACTGCCTGCACCTGCTGGACACGCTGGCGGAGGAGGTCCAGGGGATCGCCCTGTGCGCCGCGGACTGCCCCAGGTGCGCCAGAAGCTGGAGCTCCTGGCGGAGCGGCGGATGCCGGTGGTGACCTTCAACTCCGACATTGCAGGCGCCCGGCGGCTGTGCTACGTGGGGGAGGACGCCCACCACGCCGGCCGGGTGGCCGGGGACATCGCCGCCAAGTTCCTCAGGCCCGGAGACCGGATCCTGCTGGTGTACGCCGACCACGGCTACGCCGGACACAAGGGCCGGGCAGACGGCTTTCTGGAGCGGCTTGCGGAGCGGGGGCTCCGGCAGGAGGACTGCCGGGTGGCAGAGACCCACGACAACTATGATGAGACACTAGCAGCGGTGACCGCCGCTTTGGCGGAAGAGCCGGACCTGAAGTATATCTACATGGCCAACCGCTCCGTGCCTGCGTGCATGGAAGCCCTGCGCGGGGCCGGCCGGATGGGGCAGGTGCGGGTTCTGGCCCACGACAACAGCCCGGAGACGCGGACCTTCCTGCGGGAGGGACTGCTGGACTTCATCATTGACCAGAACCTGACCTACCAGAGCCGCAAGGCCCTGTCGCTGCTGTTCGACGCAGTGGTGGAGCACCGGACGCCGGAGCGGGACTGTTTCTATCCGGAGAGCCCCATCCTCACGGCGGAGAACTGCTGAAAGACTTTCTCCGGCGCCGGCTTCCCGCGGAGGCCGACTCTGGGGGAAGCTGTTTTTGGGAAAAGCTGTGTACGCAAACAGAAGGAGAACCGTGTCATGGAACAGACGAAAAAGCCGCTGCCTGGGGCGGTACTGCTGCTGGCGGCCCTGGGATTTGTGCTGGGGACCTGCGAATTTGTGATTGTGGGCATTCTGCCGGAGATCGCGGAGGGGCTGAACACCTCTCTGGCGGCAGTGGGAAAGCTGGTATCGGTGTTCGCCGCCTGCTACGCGGTGGGGACGCCTGTGATCACTGCAGCTACCGGCGGAATCTCCCGCCGGAAGCTGCTGGCGGTGCTGATGGGGGTGTTCCTCCTCACCAGCGCGGCAAGCTTTGCCGCTCCTAATGTGGCGGTGCTGTATGCCACCCGGGTAGTGGCGGCGCTGGTGTCCGGTACGCTGACGGCGGTGGCCATGCTCTATGCCAAGGAGGTCGCCGCCCCGGAGCAGACCGCCCGGGCCATCTCGCTGGTATACGGCGGCTTTTCCGTGGCAGCGGTGCTGGGAGTGCCCCTGGGCACTGCCGTGTGCCAGATCCTGGGCTGGCGGTGGACCTTCGCCGTGATCCTGGCTATGGGCGCAGCGCTGCTGCCGCTGCTGCTGCGCTCCCTGCCCGCGGTGCCGGCACAGGCGGACAGCGGGCTTCTGAAGTCCTTTTCCATCCTGTGGGACCCCCGATGCTCCCTGTGTGTGGGGATGATCCTGTGCAGCGCCTCCGCCACCTATATCGTGTACACCTATCTCTCGCCGATCCTGACAGAGACACTGGGGCTTCCAGCGGGGGCGGTGAGCCCGCTGCTGCTGGTGATGGGAGCGTGCAGCGCCGCCAGCAATCTCCTCTCCGGCCGGCTGGGGGAGCGGGGCGGCCTCCGGACCCTGCCCATGGCCTTCGCCGCCCAGGCGGTGCTGTTTGCCCTGCTGCCGCTGCTGCTGGGAAACCGGTGGGCGGGCCTTGCGGGGGTCTTTGCCATGGGGCTGCTCATGTACCTGCTGAACACCCCGGCCCAGATGCACGCGCTGTCTCTGGCAGAGCAGGATTACCCCTTCGCTTCCAGCCTGTGCGCCTCCGTGCAGCCGGTATCCTACAACTTCGGCATTGCTATCGGCTCCTTCATCGGCAGCGCCGTGCAGGAGGGGTGGGGATTCCGCCCCCTGGGCCTGCCGGCGGCAATGTTCGCCCTGGCGGCACTGGGGCTGAACCTGCTGCTTCTGCGCGCCAACGGCCGCCGGACGGCCGCGGCGGCATCCTGAGGACCATCAAAACAGGCTCGGGCCGGATCAGCCCGGGCCTGTTTTAACAGTTGCTTCTTGTGGGAAAAACTGCTATACTATTCTTCAATATGGGTATGTATGCGTTCCTTTCAAAAGGAGACCTGATCGAGATGAACAACAAGAAGCTCTCCCGCCTGCTGGAGCCCAATCTCAAGCTCTACTTCCTCTGCATGATCGTCTTCGCGGCGGCCACCGCCACGGTGAGCCTGCCTCTGGGACTGGTGGAGATCGCCTGCACCGTGGGCCTGTATGCCTATTTCACCAACCGTAACCAGAAGCGGCGGCAGAACATCCTCCAGTACATTGATAATGTTACCGGCAGCGTGGATACCGCCAGCAAATCCACCCTCATCAACTCTCCGCTGCCCATCATGGTGTTCCGGCCGGACACCGGCGAGGTGATCTGGAGCAATGAGAACTTCCTGCAGCTGGCCGGCGTGCGGGAGCACCTGTTCGAGATGAAGGTGGAGGATGCAGTACCGGATTTCCCCGTTCAGTGGATGCTGGAGGGAAAGCAGGAGTGCCCGGACCGGGTGGTGATGAACAGTCGGCGGTTCCGGGTGTACGGCAGCCTGGTGCGGGCCAAGGGCCGGGGGGCCGAGCAGAACCTGGTGGCCACTACCTACTGGGTGGATACCACAGAGGCCGACGACCTGCGGGAGCGGTACACCGCCACCCGGCCGGTGCTGGCCATTTTGATGGTAGACAACTACGAGGACCTGATGAAGGCATGCGCCGATACTCAGCGCAGCGCCGTGCTGGCCCAGATCGACGAGAAGCTGAACAACTGGGCCGCCTGCGCCGACGGCCTGCTGCTGAAGACGGAGCGGGACCACTACCTCTTCATCTTTGAGGAATGCCACTACGACCACTTTGTGGAGGAGAAGTTCTCCATCCTGGATGCCATTCGGGAGATCAAGGTGGGGGATGTGTGCCCTACCCTCTCCATCGGCATTGGCAAGGATGCCGACGCTATGGCGGAGCTGTACCGCAACGCCCGTCTCAGCCTGGAGATGGCCCTCAGCCGGGGCGGAGACCAGGCGGTGGTCCGGGGAAAGGTGGACTTCCAGTTCTACGGCGGCCGCAGCAAGTCCACGGAAAAGCGCACCAAGGTGAAGTCCCGGGTCATGGCCAGCGCCCTGAACGAGCTGATGGCCGACGCGTCCGAGATCTATATCATGGGCCACAGCTTTGCGGACATGGACGCCGTAGGCGCCGAGGCGGGGCTCTACTGCATTGCCCGCAAGCACGGCAAGCGGGCCCAGATGGTCATTGATCTGGAGCACAACGCCGCCGGAGCGGTTTTGGCCAAGCTCCAGGCGTTGCCGGAGTATGCGGGGGCGTTCACCTCCGGGGCGGAGGCATTTTTGAAAATGAGGCCGGGCGCTCTGGTCATTGTGGTGGACACCAACCGCCCCGACATGGTGGAGAGCCCCCAGCTGCTGGAGTCCAGCAATCGGGTGGCGGTGATCGACCACCACCGCCGGGCGGCCAGCTACATCGAAAACGCCGCCTTCAGCTTCCACGAACCCTATGCCTCCTCCGCCAGTGAGCTGGTGACGGAGCTCTTGCAGTATCTGGTGGAGCCCGCCGATCTGCTGCGGGAGGAGGCGGAGGCGCTGCTGGCCGGCATCGTGCTGGACACGAAGCACTTCACCCTGCGCACCGGCGGCCGGACTTTTGAGGCGGCGGCCTTCCTCCGCCGGGCGGGGGCCGACACCACCGACGTCCAGCGGTTGTTCCAGAGCGATCTGAGCGAGATGGTGTCCCGCTACGACATCATCCGCCGGGCGGAGCTGTACCGGGAGGACATCGCCGTGGCGGCCATCGACCAGGAGGGCGTGGACCGGGTGACGGCGGCCCAGGCGGCGGACGAGCTGCTGAGCCTCAAGGGCGTGAAGGCGTCCTTTGTGGTATTCCCCAGTGGGGAGAACGTGCAGATGTCCGCCCGTTCTCTGGGAGAGGTGAACGTCCAGGTGATCCTGGAGGCCCTGGGCGGCGGCGGCAACTCCACCACTGCCGGCGGCCGTGTGGAGAACACAGATGTGGAGACGGTGAAGAGTCGTCTGCTGGAGGCCATCGACGCGTATTTTGAAAAGTGAGGGGGAGCGCGGCCATGAAGCGGTTTCTTTCCACATTTGGCATCTGCTTGGCGCTGGTGGAGGCATTCCTCTTTTTCGGAGGATACCAGCTCTTTGATTTCAGCCGGCGCTGGTATTTGGCAGGCGCGTCCATCGCCCTGGTTCTGGCGGTGCTGGTGTGCATTCTGGTTCATCAGAATGACCGGCTGGAGGCACTGGAAAAACGGACCCGGCAGCTGGAGGAACAAATTCAGAAACAGAACGACTAAAAGGAGACGTTATCATGAAAGTGATTTTACAGCAGGATGTGAAGGGCCAGGGAAAAAAGGGCCAGATGGTGGAGGTGTCCGAGGGCTATGCCCGGAACTTCCTCCTGCCCCGGAAGCTGGCCATCGCCGCCACGGCGGACGCCATCAACACCATGAACCTGAAGGAGAAGGCCCGCAAGGCTGAGGAGGCCCGGCAGAAGGCGGAGGCGGAGGCCACCGCCGAGAAGCTGAAGGAGTGCATGGTGAAGCTCACCGCCAAGGCCGGCAACGGCGGGCGGCTGTTCGGCGCCGTCACCACCAAGGAGATCTCCGACGGGCTTAGGCAGCAGTTCGGCATCGACATCCCCAAGCAGAAGCTGGTGTTGGACGAGCCCATCAAGGCGTTCGGATCCTATCAGGTGAAGGCCAAGCTGGGGTTTGAGGTCAACGGGACGGTGTACGTCTCCGTGTTTGAGGAAAAATAAAGGGAGTTCCTCTGTTTGGGGGCACGCTCTGGGGGAGAGGAATGGGCCGCCATTGCGGCAGTCTCGGGGGCTCCTGCGCCCGCAGGGGTGCGCCCCCGCTCTCTTTTTTGGCTGTGCCAAAAAAGAGAGTGCGCCGCGCCCGGTGGAAGAGAAAAGGCGCTTGGCGCGCTCTGGTACAATGGCCCTTCGCGCTTTCCTAACCCAAACAGGTGGACTCCTATTCACGGCGAGGTGACAGTAAGATGGCAAACGAAGACCTTCTCCTGCGGCAGATGCCCCACTCTCTGGAGGGGGAGCAAGCCGTCCTGGGCTCCATGCTCATCGACGCGGACTGCGTCAAGGATGTGATGGACAAGCTCCGGCCGTCAGATTTTTACCTCCGGCAGAACCGGGAGATTTTTGAGACCATCTACTCCATGTTCACCTATGCCAAGCCCATCGACGGCATTACCGTCTGTGAGGAGATGCAGAAGGCGGGCACCTACGACGAGAACACCACCCGTTCCTATCTGGCCCAGCTGATGGAGATCACCCCCACCAGCGCCAACGTGATGGAGTACGCGGCCATCGTCCGGGACAAGGCGTTGCTGCGGGGCGTGGCCCAGGCCGCCGCCGAGATCACCGCCATGGTGCAGGAGGGCGTGGGCGAGGCCTCCGAAATTCTGGAGGCGGCGGAGCAGAAGGTTTACGCCGTCCGCCGGGGCCAGAGCGCCCAGGACATGGTGCCCCTGCGGCAGGTGCTGCCGGAGGTGCTGGACCGGCTGGGAGAGATGAGCGAGAGCGAGAATCACCTGCCGGGGCTCTCCACGGGTATGTCCGCGGTGGACCAGAAGATCACGGGACTAAACAAATCAGATCTGATCCTGCTGGCCGCCCGGCCGGGCATGGGCAAGACCTCCTTTGCGCTGAACGTGGCCCTGAACGTGGCCAAGGCCGTCCACAAGACAGTGGCCGTCTTCTCTCTGGAGATGAGCCGGGAACAGCTGGCCACCCGCTTGCTGGCCTCCGAGGCATTGGTGGAGAACAACCGCCTCAAGACCGGCGCCCTGCGGGAGACCGACTGGGAGAAGATCGCCGGGGCCGCCACCATCCTGAATAAGGTGGATATCCGGATCGACGACAATCCCATGTTGTCCGGTGGCGGACATGAACGCCAAGTGCCGCCGGCTGGATGATCTGGGCCTGGTGGTGATCGACTACCTGCAATTGATGACCTCTGCCGGCGGCAAGGGCTACGCGGGGGAGAACCGCCAGCAGGTGGTGTCCGACATCTCCCGGATGCTGAAGATCATGGCCAAGGAGCTGAACGTGCCGGTGATCTGCCTGAGCCAGCTGTCCCGCGCCAGTGAGAAGCGGGATGACAAGCGGCCCATGCTGTCGGACCTGCGGGAGTCCGGCGCTATCGAGCAGGACGCAGACATCGTGCTGTTCCTGTACCGGGATGACTATTATAATGAGGATTCGGAGAAGCACAACATCGCTGAGTGCATTGTGGCGAAAAACCGCCACGGTGAGACCGGCAAAGTAGAGCTGCGGTGGATGCCGGAATACACCCAGTTCTCGACCTTGGATACGAGGTACGACGAGGACTGAGGTCTGTGCTCTGCTTTGCAAAAAGCCGCACGGACGTGCGTGTTTTGGCGGGGCCAAAACCTTGCAGGGGCGGACTTTGTCTGCCCCCGGTCAGTGGCCCCGGCGCGTTCAGACGTGCCGGGGGCGGAGCTGCGGTGGATGCCGGAATACACCCAGTTCTCGACCTTGGATACGAGGTACGACGAGGACTGAGGTCTGTTTTGGGAGAGGTGAGGTACGGACATGGAGGAACTGCTGTCCCGCTGTCCCCGGTGGGTGCTGCCCGGTCCGGGGAGTCCGGCCCTATGTGCCGTGTCCGGCGGGCTGGACTCCATGTGCCTGCTGGACCTGCTGGACCGGTGGTGCGGAAGCGGGACGGCCGGGTAGTGGCTGCCCACTTCAACCACCGGCTGCGGGGCGCGGAAGCCGACCGGGATGAGACCTTCGTCCGGGACTGGTGTGCCGCCCATGATATCGCATTCGTCTCCAGCTCCGGGGACGTCCGGGGCCTTATGGAGCGGGAGGGCCTCTCTCTGGAGGAGGCGGCCCGGAGGCTCCGGTACGATTTTCTTCGCCAAGAGGCGGAGAAGCTGGGGCAGCATATCAAAATCTACACAGCCCACCACGCCGATGACAACGCGGAGACCATTCTTTTCAACCTGATCCGGGGCACCGGCGTGGCGGGCCTTACCGGCATGGCCTACCAGCAAAACGGCATTTGCCGGCCACTGCTGGACGTGACAAGGGAAGAGCTGGCGGCCTACGCCGCCGCCCGCCACATCCCCCATGTGGAGGACACCACCAACGCCGACCCCGGCGCCGCGGCCCGAAACTTCCTCCGGCTGGAGGTCATGCCCCGCTTGAGGCAGATCAACCCCAGAGCTGTGGAGCACATCAACGACGCCGGACGCCGCCTGCGGGTGGCGGACCAATCACTGGAGGAAGAGGCCGCCCGCCGTACTGCCCATGTGGAGGTGCAGGAGGGGCGGGTGACCTTATCCCGGCAGGCATTGGCAGAGGCCACGGACGCCGTGCGACCCCGGATGCTGCTGCGGCTCTTCGACCTTTTGGGCGTGGGGCGGAGGGATATCACAGCCGCCCATCTGCAGGACATCCTGCACCTGACCCGGGATACCCTCTGGGGCCGGGAGAGCCGGGTGGACCTGCCCCAGGGCGTCACCGCCCGGTACTGCCGGGAGTGGCTGATCCTGGAGACCCGGCCCCAGCTTTTGACGGAGGTCCAGCTGTTGCAGGAGTGCCCCGTCGCCTGGGGCGATTACCGGATCACCCTGCTGGACCACCGGGAGGGGGAGGGACTTGCCCTTCGGCCCTGGCGGCAGGGGGAGCGGATGGGCCTGACGGTGGGCCCTGCGGCGCCGGGAGACCGTCTGGTTCTGCCGGAGACCCACGGGGGCGGCCGCAGCATCAAACGGCTGTGCATGGACCACCGGATCTCCCTCTCGGAGCGGGACCGGCTGCCGGCCGTCTACGCGGGAGGATGCCTGGCGGCGGTGTGGCGGCTGGGCGTGGATATGGCGTTTGCAGCACCGGAGGGGGAGCCCTGCCGGTTCATTCAGATTACCGAAGCGGCAAAGGAGAGAGATTTGATATGAAAAGCGAGATGGAAAGGGATATCCTGAAGGTCCTGGTGACGGAGGAGGAGCTGAAGGCTCGCATCACCGAAATGGGCGCGGAGCTGTATGAGCAGTTTCATGGCAAGAACCCGCTGTTTCTGGGCGTGTTGAAGGGGTCTTTCGTATTCATGGCGGACCTGGTCCGGGCTTGCCAGGTGAAGAGCGACGTGGAGTTCATCGCCGTCAGCTCCTACCAGAACGCCACTGTGTCCTCCGGCCGGGTGCAGATCACCCACGACCTGCAGCAGGACATCACCGGACGGCACCTGATCATCGTGGAGGACATTCTGGACTCCGGCAACACCTTGGCGTTTTTGAAGGACTACTTCATGACCAAGGGAGCGGCTTCCATTACCATCGTGACGCTGCTGGACAAGCCCTCCCGCCGGACTAAGGCCATCACCGCCGACCTGGCGGGGTTCGTGGTGCCGGACGAGTTTGTGGTGGGGTATGGGCTGGACTACTGCCAGCAGTACCGGAACGTGCCGTACATCGGGGTTTTGAAGCCGGAGGTATACTCCGGGGAGTGAGGCGATACGCCCTGTTTTGGGCGGACTCCGCCCAATCGTAACATGAAAACAGTCTCCCATTGCGTCCCAGGCAATGGGAAAGGAGGCTTCTGCTCGTGACAAAACAAAGACGGCTATCCAATCTGAGCTTCGTACTGCTGGCCCTCGTGATCCTGCTGTGTGTCAACTGGCTCTGGCAGAACGACAACCATGTGGACCAGCTGGAATACTCCCAGGTCCGCCAGCTGTTCCTGCAGGAAAAAGTGACGGGGCTGACCATTGACAGCGGCGGCACACTGACCCTGGAGCTGCGGGAGCCGGTGAACGGCAGCGAGACCGTGCGGTATGAGCTGTACAGCTTCCAGCTGTTTTATGACGACTTCAATGACCTGGTTCAGCAGCAGTATGCGGAGGGTATTATCCAGCACTATGATTACCCGGAGCCGGTGCGCACCAACTGGCTGCTGGAGCTGTTGCCCTTCCTGCTGACGGCGGTGATCCTGGGGCTGATGTGGTACTTCCTGGTGATTCGGCCCCAGGGAGGTGGCATGGGACCGGATAAGATGGCCAAATTCGGCTCCGCCCGGACCCGGATGCTGACGGACAAGGACAAAAAGGTCACTTTCGACGACGTGGCCGGCGCCGATGAGGAGAAGGAGGAGCTCCGGGAGATCGTGGAGTTCCTGAAGGACCCCAAGAAGTACCTGTCTCTGGGGGCCCGGATTCCCAAGGGCGTGCTGCTGGTGGGCCCTCCCGGCACCGGCAAGACCCTGCTGGCCAAGGCCGTGGCAGGGGAGGCCGGCGTGGGCTTCCTGTCCATCTCCGGCTCCGATTTCGTGGAGCTGTACGTGGGTGTGGGCGCCAGCCGCGTCCGGGACCTGTTCGAGCAGGCCAAGAAGAACGCCCCGGCTATCGTGTTTATTGACGAGATCGACGCTGTGGGCCGCCAGCGGGGGCACGGGCCTGGGCGGCGGCCATGACGAGCGGGAGCAGACCCTGAATCAGCTGCTGGTGGAGATGGACGGCTTTACCGCTAACGAAGGTGTGGTGGTCCTGGCGGCCACCAACCGGGCGGATGTGCTGGACCCGGCGTTGCTGCGGCCCGGTCGGTTCGACCGGCAGGTGTACGTGGGCCTGCCCGACATCCGGGGCCGGAAGGAGATCCTGGAGGTCCACGCCAAGGGCAAGCCCCTGGCGGAGGATGTGGACCTGGGCCAGCTGGCCCGGGGCACTCCGGGTTTCACCGGCGCGGACCTGGAGAACCTCATCAACGAGGGCGCCCTGTTGGCCGCCCGGAAAAATCAGAAGTTCATCACCATGCAGGATCTGAAGGACGCGGAGATCAAGGTCATCGCCGGACCGGAGAAGAAAAGCCGGGTGATCCCCCAGCACGAGCGTGAGCTGACCGCCTATCACGAGGCGGGCCACGCTGTGGTGATGCATGCGCTGCCAGATCAGGACCCGGTGGCCCAGATCACCATCGTGCCCCGGGGCCAGGCGGGCGGCATGACCATCTCCCTGCCGGAGGAGGACCGGTCTTATCTCTCCCGGCGGTATATGGAGGATCAGATCGTGGGTCTCTTGGGCGGCCGGGTGGCGGAGAAGCTGTGCCTGGGAGACATCTCCACCGGTGCCAGCAACGACATCCAGCGGGCCAGCCAGATCGCCCGGAAGATGGTGGCCACCTATGGCATGAGCGACAAGATCGGCACCGTAGCCTTCGAGTCCGGCCACGACGAGGTGTTCATCGGCCGCACCATGACCCAGGGCCGCAGCTATTCCGAGGCGGTGGCCGCCCAGATCGACCAGGAGGTCCAGCGCCTGGTGGCGGATGCCTATGACCGCTGCGAACGGATCCTGAACGACAACCGCGACAAGCTGGAGGCCGTGGCGTCCTATCTGCTGGAGCATGAGACCATGGAGCGGGAGGCGTTTCTGGCCGTGTTCGGCGAACAGCCGTTGTCCCTGAAAAAAGAAGAGGTCTGAGAAAAGGCCGCCGTCCGGAGAACCGGACGGCGGCCTTTTTTGCAAAAAGCGGGGAATAAAGCCGCCGCAACCCTCCAAAACTGTTGGAGTGACGGGAAAATGCATCAACGCAGTCACTGGAGTTTGGCAAAATTACCAATTCGCCTGTCTCTCTATCGAGGACAAATGACCGCATTTTTCTCTGCGATTTTTTTGAAACGTCCACAACAGAGGGACAAATGACCGGAATATGCGGAAAAATCTTGAACTTTTTTGAAAGAGAGCGGAAAACTTTCTGTGGATTATTCATCTTGCAAAGCCTGGAAAAAACCTGTAAAATGCCTTTCATACATGAGGGAACAGCGATCCTTAACCATTGATAGGAGGAAAAGAAGCATGAAGAGAGTTCTTGCACTGGCTCTGGC
>VOFI01000094.1_pt1 | contig 22000 bp, 20 predicted proteins | sample 5384131 | NCBI WGS metagenome assembly VOFI01 (sample SAMN12384728, study PRJNA508395) | human gut metagenome | isolation source: healthy gut H | host: Homo sapiens | reverse complement strand
AGAAGGGGCCTGAACAGACCGCACAGGAAATAGGCGGATACCTGAAAGAGCATGCTCCCGAATTGGTTTCAGCCTACAATGCAGTGAAGGGCTTTCTTAATTTGACAATTGCTTCGGATTGTTGGATTGAACTTTTGAATTCTATTCAGGCTGCTCCCGAATACGGTATTGAAAAGGCTACGGAAAACTCTCCGTTGGTGATGATTGAGTATTCTTCTCCCAATACAAACAAGCCGCTTCATCTGGGTCACGTCCGTAACAACCTGTTGGGAAATGCCTTGGCAAATGTCATGGCGGCAAATGGCAATAAGGTGGTCAAGACCAATATTGTGAATGACCGTGGTATCCATATCTGTAAGTCCATGCTGGCCTGGTTGAAATATGGTAACGGTGAAACACCTGAATCATCGGGTAAGAAGGGGGACCATTTGATTGGTGACTATTATGTAGCTTTTGACAAGCATTACAAGGCTGAGGTAAAGGAACTGACAGCTCAGTATCAGGCTGAAGGCTTGAATGAAGAAGAAGCTAAGGCTAAGGCAGAGGCAAACTCTCCTCTGATGCTGGAAGCTCGCGAGATGCTCCGTAAGTGGGAGGCGAATGACCCTGAGATCCGTGCCTTGTGGAAGAAGATGAATGACTGGGTATATGCCGGATTCGATGAAACGTATAAGATGATGGGAGTTAGTTTCGATAAAATTTATTATGAATCGAATACCTATCTGGAAGGTAAGGAGAAAGTGATGGAAGGACTGGAAAAAGGTTTCTTCTACCGGAAAGAGGATAACTCTGTATGGGCTGATTTGACTGCCGAAGGACTGGACCATAAGTTGCTTCTTCGCGGTGACGGTACTTCTGTTTATATGACCCAGGATATCGGTACTGCCAAATTACGTTTTCAGGATTACCCCATCAACAAGATGATTTATGTAGTGGGTAATGAACAAAACTATCATTTCCAGGTACTTTCTATCTTGCTCGACAAATTGGGTTTTGAATGGGGCAAAGGATTGGTTCATTTCTCATACGGTATGGTAGAGCTGCCCGAGGGCAAAATGAAAAGTCGTGAAGGTACAGTAGTGGATGCGGATGATTTGATGGAAGCAATGATTGAAACTGCTAAGGAAACTTCTGCTGAATTAGGTAAATTGGACGGTCTGACCCAAGAAGAAGCCGACAATATTGCCCGTATTGTTGGTTTGGGTGCTTTGAAATATTTTATCCTGAAGGTGGACGCACGTAAGAATATGACTTTCAACCCGAAAGAATCGATAGATTTCAATGGCAATACAGGACCTTTCATTCAGTATACGTATGCCCGTATCCAGTCTGTATTACGCAAAGCGGCTGAAGCAGGTATCGTTATTCCCGAAATCATTCCAGCGGGTTTGGAACTGAGCGCAAAAGAAGAAGGTTTGATTCAGATGCTGGCTGATTTTAAATCGGTTGTCAAGCAGGCAGGCTCAGACTATAATCCTTCCATTATAGCAAACTATGCATACGATTTGGTGAAAGAATACAACCAGTTCTAAAAATAAACTACGGGGTTTCTTTAGCCGGGACACAACTGCTAAAGAGATTCCGTATGTTGTATTACGGGGGAGTCTTGCCATAAGGTAGGGGATAAAACAGACAGTGGCGATCCAAGCACTTTTTATGCCATGGATCGCCACTGCCAATAATGACCGGTTATTTCAGGTTAGTTTAAATCCAGATAATCCCAGATCTTATGTGATTTACCGTCTTCGCCGATAATGCCGCCGGAGCAATATTTGTAGACAAGTTCTTTTTGGAAACTGCCGATGGAGCTTACTTTACCGTTGATCCAATCGCTAAAGCCCGGATAAGTCTCAAAAAGACTGTTCTTTTCTTGTGGATAGCTGAACGTGCCATTATTATTCGAAACGGCCAGGCCATAAGGCATATTTTCCTTATTTACCATATCGTAGGATTTGTAATCGATGTCTGAGCTGGCAGCGTACATCCGTTTTCCGTCTACCTCAATGAACCAGGCTACCCACGCTGCTTTTTTCTCAGTTCTGGGGATGGCATAGTTTTTTATATTGGTTGAAGCCAGTTTGTAACGTATCGGGTCATTGTCATTGACCGTATTGATGAATCCCTGTCTTCCGCCGAATAAATCGGTTCTGACGTCATCGCTGATCATATGCGTTGAGCCATCGGATAGGATACATCCCAGTTTGATCGTCTTGGTACTTCCCAATGCAATAGGTTGTATCTCTATTGTTTCAAGGCTTTCCTCTTTAGCCCAAGGGAGATCAGTCTGATGTTTCACGTGAATGATTAAGTCGTTGTAATCGTAATCACCGTTTTGCGTATCTTCAAACATGACTGCCTGCCAGGTTTTGGCGTAAGTGGTCTCGGCACCTTCTTTTAGAACATCATAACTGATGTTGATACCGTCTCCTTCGGCACGAGTCGATATTGTGGCGTTTTTGGGGATACGGATGGTGATAGGTTCATTAGCCATTGCCAGGGTATCTTCTCCGGAGGTGACAAAGGTGGTATACCCCTCTTTGACAGGTACGCTGAAATCTTTGGATGTTTCGCAATTTGCTACACGTGTTTCGATAATCTGAGAATAATCTTTCTCATCCTCGATACAAGAAGCCCACAATGCAATGGAGGCGACTGCTAAAATGACTTTCTTCATAGACTGTTCGTTTTGTTTGTTCTACAAAGATAAACAATTAAAATGATAACTTGCTGAATAATAGTTTGAAAAACAAAAAAGTACAAACAATACAGACCTTATCTACTTTTAGAGGAAGTAAGTATAATCTGTATTATTTGTACTTTTCAGTCGGGATGCCCGAATGTGGCTATTTTTTCTTAGCGTAGCGTCCGCGTTTCGGAGCGTTTTCTGCTTTTTCGCTTTGCAGTTTTATGATTTCCAGGCAGGTCTGGTAATTCAGATCGACCGGTACCACATCTTTGGGAATTTTGTAGTTACTTCCTTTGTAAGCGATGTAAGGTCCGTATCTGCCGTTGAGGATTTCCATTTCTGCATCTTCATCAAACTTCTTGATGTGCTTTTTCGCTTCCGCTTCACGTTTAGCCAGGATTAGCTCGATAGCTTCGTCCAGTGTGACTTCCAGCGGGTCATAAGTTTTGGGCAAAGACACATATTTAGAATTATGATATACATAAGGTCCGAAGCGTCCGGTACCGATTGTTACGGTTTTATCTTCAAATTCTCCGACTTTGCGCGGCAGTTTGAATAAGTCCAGTGCCTCTTCCAGAGTGATGGTCTCCATAGACTGTCCTTTCTTCATCTGTGCAAAGCGTGGCTTGTCTGTGTCATCGGCCGTACCGATCTGTACTACCGGGCCGAAACGTCCGATCTTCACCGATACGGGCTTTCCGGTTTTAGGTTCCTCTCCCAGAATCCGTTCACCTACTTTGTGTTCGGTTTTGGTAGCCAGTGTCGTTTCTACTGAAGGATGGAAAGTCCTTATAGAAATCCTTCATGATGCTTGTCCATTTCTTATCGCCTTCAGCTATCTCGTCGAATTGTTTTTCAACGTTTGCCGTAAAGTTATAATCCAGGATATTGGGGAAGTATTCGGTCAGGAAGTCATTGACTACAGTGCCGATGTCCGTTGGCAATAGTTTTGATTTCTCTGCTCCGACAATTTCCGTATGTTTGATATCCGTAATCTGATTATCTTTCAAGGTCAGTATATCGAACGAGCGCTCTTCTCCCGGTTTATCCCCCTTCTCCACATATTCGCGTTGCTGGATGGTAGAGATGGTCGGTGCGTAGGTTGACGGACGTCCGATTCCCAGTTCCTCCAGCTTGCGCACCAGGCTGGCTTCGGTATAGCGTGACGGACGTTGTGTGAAACGTTCGGTAGCTACGATTCCCTGATGTTCCAGCATTTGTCCTTTCTTCAGGGGTGGCAGCAGGTGGCTTTCGTCTTCTTGTTCATTGTCGTCATCATACGATTCTTTGTATACACGCAGAAAACCATCGAATTTGATCACCTCTCCGGTAGCGGTAAATTTATCGTTACCGTTGCTGATACCGATGGTTGCCGTTGTCTTTTCCAGTTCGGCGTCTGCCATTTGTGAGGCTATGGTACGTTTCCAAACCAGGTCGTATAGTTTTCTTTCTTGAGCCGATCCTTCGATGGTCTGGTTTTCCATGTAAGTCGGGCGGATAGCTTCGTGCGCTTCCTGAGCTCCTTTGGTCTTCGTAGCGAAATGGCGTGGATGCACATATTGGTCGCCCATCATCTGTGCGATGGCAACTTTGCTTCCCTCTGTGGCGTATTCAGACAGATTCACCGAGTCGGTACGCATATAGGTGATTAATCCCGATTCGTAAAGCTTCTGTGCAACCATCATGGTTTGCGCTACAGTGAAGCCGAGTTTGCGGGCAGCTTCCTGTTGTAGGGTTGAGGTGGTAAATGGGGCTGCCGGGCTTTTCTTTACCGGGCGGGTTACGATATCTTCGATAGAGAATGTGGCTGCCTTGCATGATTCAAGGAATTTTTGGGCTTCCTTCTTTGTCTTCAGGCGGCGTGCCAGTTCTGCTTTCATCTCTACCAGCTTGCCGTCAGCATCCGGTACGAGGAAAACAGCTGTGACACGATAAGAAGCTTCGCTCTTGAAAGCCTGTATCTCACGTTCGCGTTCTACGATCAGACGTACGGCAACCGATTGTACCCGACCGGCAGAAAGTGCAGGTTTTACCTTTTTCCACAAAACAGGTGAAAGTTCGAAACCCACGATACGGTCTAAGATACGGCGTGCCTGCTGAGCATTCACCAGGTTGATGTCAATGTCGCGTGGCTGTTCGATAGCCTTCAGTATAGCTGTTTTGGTGATTTCGTGAAAAACGATACGTTTCGTATTTTCAGGTTTTAATTTCAGGACTTCGTAAAGGTGCCATGAAATGGCTTCTCCCTCCCGGTCCTCATCGGATGCGAGCCATACGGTTTCTGCTTTGCTTGCTTCTTCTTTCAGTTTATCAACCAGCTCTTGTTTCTCTGCGGGTATTTCGTATTTGGGTTTGAAATTCTTTTCTATATCGATAGAAAATTCTTTTTTCTTCAGGTCGCGAATATGTCCGTAACTTGAGAGGACTTTAAAATCTTTCCCAAGAAACTTTTCAATCGTTTTTGCTTTTGCTGGAGATTCGACAATGACAAGGTTTTTCTGCATATCTGTGATATTAAAACATATAAATTGCCCGCAAAAGTAGAAAAAAACGTTTTCTTTACCTTATAATATAGAGAGAATCTGATTTTTTTTGCAAAAAAAGACCTTTTTTATAAGAATCTTTTAAATTTTTTGTACTCAGGAGTTAGAGGAGTGAAAGCCTTTAATCGGAAGTAAATTCCCGGTAATAATTCACTTCGGCCTTTTTACCTCCGGTCAGACCGATGACTTCTTTAACTCCTGAGTTTTACTAAATAACCGGATCTGGTTTTGAGGATCTTTTAAAACCGGAAGCTCAGTCCTCCCACAAAATTGATTCCTTCAACCGGATAGTATAAGTAGTACTGATATTTCTTATTCAGCAGATTGTCAGCCTTTACATATGCCGAAATTCCTTTAAAGATTCTGTATGTGGCTCCCAAGCTCAGGTTGCTGACGGCAGGAATACTTTTCGCGTAAAGTCCGGTATAACGTTCGGCCCTGCGGGTATATTGGTAGCCTGCGTTTAGCCAAAGCGCGGCTATCGGATGAATTTCCGTGTGAATTCCGAGGTCAAACTCCGGTTTCATCAGTAACGCTTCATTATAATCGGAGGATTTTGAACCGGTTGTTTGAGCGTCCGCATTCCAATGATAATAAGTTCCGCCTGCTGAAATAGCAAATAAGTCTTTGTACTCATAGCTGGCTTTGATACCTGCGTAAAAGTTATCCGTATGGGTCTGTCCCAAACCAATGTAGTTTGCTCCGTCTCCACCGTCCCAGGCGTCTGCCGATTGGTATAAATCATCTTTCAGATTTTGGTATCCGCCGAAGATGTCGAACCAAAGTCCGGGTGTCGGACTGGCTTTGAATCCCAGTCCGGCATTCAGTTGTTCATAAGTGTCTTTTACCTCCTGTCCCGGATCGAGGTACGGATTATAAGTTTCCAGCCGGCGGAAGTCGTTTAATTGTCTGCCTCCTGTTGCTTTGGCATATAGTACGTAACTGTCCGAGAATACATATTGAGCTTTCACGTCCGGAGACACGCGGACAGCTTTCCCGTTTCCGAAAGAGAGGTCTACGTTGGCGCCTACATGTACTCTCCAACTGTCATTATTCAATTCGTAGTAAGGATTCAGATCAAGTGTTGTACGGTTTTTGAAAATATCCTTTATCCGGTCTTTATTTTCTTTCAGTTCGTTCCCGTAGATCAGGTTGTTCATGGCAAATCCGATAGCTACTGTCTCGCTCGTCACTGACTGAACCGCTTACGGTTGCCAGAGTACGTACCATTGTTTCGTTTACCCCTCCGAAGAGTTGGCATTGCTGCCGTCCGTATAGCATCAGATTGGTTTCCGCCCGGTATTGCAAGGGCAGGGGTTTCGTCTGTTGATTTTACTCCGAAGTGTACGTCACCGGAGGTGAATTTCTGCTTTTTGAATCCGTAAGGTTCATAATTGAAATTGCTCAGGCCGAAATTACCGGCTACGTTCAAATCCAGTTTTGCAAACTGGTGTACATAGTCTGCATTGGCCCGTGTACGGTAATAGAAAGCGTTCCATTTTCGGGTATCACCGAAGGGCATATCTAGCGTACCGTCCATTCCGTCCATTTTGAAGTTCACGTTCAGTTTGTCCCTGTCCGAGAGACGGAACAGATAATTGGCTAAAACGTCCAGGTTACCGTAATTGCCATATCCCAGGCGAACATAACCCGGGATGAATCCCGGTTGTGTCTCTTTGCCGGTGTAAGCGCCTATAGTCCCTGCCGGAATCGAAGTGGCGGGAGTTGTGAATGTAGCGTACTCCACCTCCTTTTGCTTACGGAGGGCTCTTCAACTTTGGGAGGACATTTACCTTGGCAGCATCCATTATGTCCGGATTATATTGCTGCTCCACTATTACGGTGCGGTTTACAGTCGTATCTTTGGGCTGCGTCTGAGCCTGTATCGAAACGGGCAGTGCAGTAAAAGCAATTCCCTAAAAGGATATAATTATTATATTTCATACTCTGTTACTTATTAAGGTTGTTCAGTCTGCTTTCAATCATACTCTCAATGTCATCGTCAGCATGGTAGTTTTGTTGCAGGCTCAGCAGATACTGGCGGGCATCCAACTTTTTATCCATAGCCACATATACATCGGACAGGAGGATGAAGCCACGCGCCAGCCAGTAGGCATGCGGTGTGCTTTGATCGATGAAGTTCAGCAACTCTTTCTCGGCAGCGGCATAGTTCTGTGAGTTATACAGTTCCTGGGCTACCAGGAATTTTGCTTCTGCACCGTATAGGTTACGTGTATCCTTGGCCAGTTCTTTCAAGTCGCCCATGGCGGCTTTGTCTGCTTTCTGATTCAGATAAGCTTTGGCACGGTAATACAGGGCTTCGTTCTTAAGTTCCGGGCTTAGTTTGGCTTCCGATAATAAGGCAGTTGCCGCATGAATGGTTTCCGTATCGTCTTTTAGCAGATAAGCCGCACGGAGCATACCGGTTTCGGCCAGCAGTCTGCGTTCGGCGGTAGTTGCTTTTTCTTTCAGCATTTTGTAGCTTGCCAGTGCATCGGCAAACTGTACTTTATTGAATTGTACTTCCGCACGCATAATCAATGCCTCTTCCGAGAAAGGATTGTCCGGATACTCAAGCAACTTGCCCGAATGTTCCAGAATCATGTCGTAGTTCTTTTGTTCTTTGCCTATCAGGCAGAGATAATAGTGTGCGTTCAGTCCGAATGCTCCATCCGGGAAAGTTTGCAGGTACTTTCCGAAGCTCTCTTTGGCCTGCTCCACTCGTCCCCGGATGTAAATCTTCTCAGCTGCCATATAAGTCAGTGAGTCCTGCTCGCTCGCATCGAAGCGGATGTTGCCCGGCATAGCCGAAGCCAGCGCCGCAAATTCATCGATACGGTTCATATCCACATAGATCGACTTCAGGTCACGCATGGCCAGACGCGCTTCGTCGCTTCCCGGATATTTTTGTACGACTTGCTTGTAAGCGTTAATAGCCTGGTCGTAGTCCTCGTTTTGGTAATAGAGCAATCCGATCTCTGCCGCTGCTTTGCGGCTGACAGGACTTTCGGGATATTTAGCCAATAGTTCCTTGAACGAAGCGATGGCCTGTTGATTGTTGTCCATCAATACATAAGAACGGCCTTTTTCGTACAGGGCGCTGATGGCATAGGGGGAAGCGGGATATTTACCTGCCAGGCGATTCAACAAAGTGATTTTGCCTGAATAATCTTTTTGCAGGCCCGATACAAGTGCGAGTTGATAGAATGAATAGTCTCCCGAAGGAGTATTCATCGCTTCTGCCTGTGAGTAATAATGTTTGGCTTCGTCAAAGTTGCGCACATCCAGATAACAGTCTCCGATGCGGTTATAAGCATCGGCCAGTGCCGTTTTGTTTTCCCCTTTTTCCAGGCTGATATATTTCCGGAACCAGTTTTGTGCCTGTGTATAGTCTTTCTGGTGAAATGCGATATAGCCTAAGTTATAATGTGCCAGGGCATACATCTCGTTATGGGTCTGCTGGGTCAATTGCAGATAATCGGTGAAGTTCCGTTTAGCTTCCTCCATACGGTTCAAGCGGTAATAAGCTTCGCCTCTCCAGTAGAGGGCGTCGGCTTTGGTCTGGCGGTTGTATTGTCCGAGTCCGAGCGAGCGGTCGAAATAACCGATGGCTTGTTCGAATTGTGTATTGGCGAATGCTTGTGTGCCCAGTTGGAATAAGATACGTTGCTTTGCTTCCAGAATGCGTTTACCGGGATGTGCGATGCGGTCGATTGACTTCAGGGCCGCCTCATAGCTCCGTGTGTTCATATACACTTCTACCAGATAGCTACTTACCATCTCCGCATATTCTGAGTTCGGGAATTCATTGAGGAATTTTTCAAAAACAGTTACCGACTCGCCGAAAGCCGAATAAGATGTTTCGTGGATGCACAATGCATAGTTGTAGGCGGCCTGTTCTTTAATTTTCAGGTTTGCGTTCGAGGCGGCAGCCTGCTCGAATGCCATGCGGGCTTTGTTTTTTTCAGCCAGATGCAGATAGGCGAGTCCCATGTGCAGGTATGCGTTTTGAGTGAGTGCATCGCTCTCGGTAGTGACCTCTCCGAGTGTTTCGGCAGCTTTGGAAAATACGCCGGTCTGAAAGTAAGACAGTCCCAGCATATAAAGTGCGTCTCTTCGTGGAGTATTTTCCTTTTCCAGATAATTCCGGAAAGAGGCGACCGCCTTGTGATAATCTCCAAAATGATAATAGGCATCTCCCAGAATCCGATACATTTCCGCGGCGTGTTCGTTTTGCGGATAGGCAGACAGATAATTTTGTGCTACGATCTGTGCCTTGTCATAATTCTTTTTGACGGCGTAAATCTCGGCGATATAATAGGGCACCAATGCCTTGTATTTTGCGTCATCCTGCAGGGGGAGAAAGCCTTTCAGTGCTTCGTCATACCGTTTCTGCGTATAACGTATGTATGAGATATAGTAAGAACAGTCATTCGCATATTTGGGACTGCTTGCTTTCAGGGTTTCGAACCAGATGGCGGCCTCTTTGACATTGCCGACTTTCAGGTAGCAGGTAGCCAATTGATAGGTCATGTCATCCCGTTCCTCGTTGCCCAGCAAATCAAGGCGGGAAGAGTTGAACAAGGCGAGAGCTTCATCATAGTTGCCCTGATAAAAATAAGCAGAGGCAATCAGTGCATAAATACGGTTTGCGTGAGGAGTATCCGGATAGGTGTCCAGATAGTTGCGTAGTTGCGCGATGGCATTACGGTCTTTCAATTCATACGCCGAACATACCAACATGTATTCAGCCTCTTCTTTCAGGTTCACGTCCGCTTTCTGGCGGACAAATGTGCGCAGGGGAGGCATTGCGGCTGCATAGTTCTTTTGCAGGAACAACTCTTTCCCTTCTTTATACAGATTTACGGGAGACGTTATTTTCTCGCTGGTTTGTGCCTGCAAGGCGACAGGCACACAACATGCCACGGCACATATCAATCGTGATATCTTTTTTTTCATAATTCAGAGTTTTGACAAAAGTACTTGTTTTTATGTATTTTACCTCTCTTTCAGGAATCTTTTTAACCCTTTTTTGATAGAGCCCAGTCCGAACTCTTCGGGATTAATTTGGCACAATGGGACGAAAAACGAGTCCGCCACATCATCCATTGCTTCAAAGTGACTTGTATCTTCCACTTGGCAAAGGAAAAACATGTCGAGCGTATGTACAGGAAACCCGGAATAGATATAAATGTTCGGAAGGGAAAACAGGTAGGTTGCCTTTTTCACTTTTAGTCCGGTCTCCTCTTCTACTTCCCGGCTTACTCCTTCTTCACCCGTTTCGTTCATGTCGATGAAGCCACCCGGAAGGTCCAGCGTCCCTTTCGCCGGCTCTTTGGCACGGCGGCATACCAGTAACTCGTCTTTTTCGTTTAAGATCAGTGCCACTGTAGCCGATGACGGGTTGAAATAATAAACGAACCCGCAATCGGTACATTGTTTAGACTTCTCGTTGTGAATCTCAAAAGCGGCAGAACCGCATTTCGGACAGTATTTAAATTGATTAAGTGGATGTTCCATCATTCTATTTGTTTTTGTGCAGGCAAAAATAACGAAAAAGAAGCAGTTTCAGGTGATATGTCCGCCAGTATTGTATGTTTGATAATATAAAGTGTTGATAAAGAATGGGAAATGACTACTGTAATGTCCGCTTCCTTTTTCTTCTTTTCCTTTTTTTCTTTCTCTACCTTTGCCATTGATTTATTTATTAATACACAAACTATGAAATCACTTCATTCTCTTTTATTTTGCGGAGTACTTTTTTGCATGCTTCTTGTTCGGGAATAAAAACATCAGATGAGAAATCTTTGGATGATTGCCCTTTGGTAGCGACCTGGAAACAGGCCGGTACTGACAGTATAGTGGTATTGGACGTCGGGTTGATAAAAGATACCATGCAGATACGGCTCAGCCAGTTGGTAGACGACCTGGAGATTATCAAGCTTGAAACCCGGGATACGGCATTAGTCAAGTCCGGATATATGGCGGTCTCTGACCGGTACATGCTTTTGGGAAGTTATTTAATGCCTTGTAAGTTATTTGATAAGAATGGGACTTTCCTGCGTCAGATTGGCGGGCTTGGGCAAGGTCCCGGTGAGTATACCAATATTTATGATGCTCAGATCGATGAAGTGAATAATCGGATTTATATGCTTCCGTGGACTTCAAATCAACTATTGGTTTTTGACTTGGATGGAAATATACTTCCTCCGATACCTTTGCCGGCCCGAGTTCCTAAAGGAGTGTTCCGGGTAGATACGAAAAAGAATCTATTGACTATGGGCATCTTGCCTTTCCAGGATTTAGAAAATAAGTTTGTGCTTTGGCAACAAGATCTCAAAGGAAATGTGTTTCAATCCATCAGTTCGACTCCTTATTATACTTATGATGATTACAGCAATGAAGTGAGCAGTAACCGGAATGCCGGTTCTTTTGACTTCTTCATCTTTAATTGGTCTGCCGTACAAGATTCCTTGTATCACTATGATGCGAAAGAGAATCGTTTGGTTCCTGTTTTTACCGCCAATTTCGGGACTCAGGATATTCCCAAGCATACGTATACGGAGTTTCCCGGACATTATTGGGTCAACATCATAACAGAGGTTGTTAATGGGCAGGGTATGCCTCCAATGAATGTTTTGATAGATAAGCATAGCCTGAAAGGGACCTATTGTACATTGGTGATTGATGAACTTGGGGGTATTCCGGTCGAGTATCCGTACGACTGTTTTTCAGGACGGACGTTTTCTGATGAATCTCGATCCGGGAGATTTGATTGATGAATTGGAAAAAGTCCTTGCTAGACCCGAACGTTTTTCTAAAGAAGAATCAGATCGACTTACAAAATTAAAGAATTCGATTTCCGTTGACGATAATAACTATATTCTGGTCGGTAAGCTTAAGTCAAAAGGAGAAAGTCTGATACTTTCTGCTAATCCGGTTCAGAAAATAACGGAGCAGGAACAACAACCGGCAAAAGAGGAACCGGTAAAGACTGCCGTTCAGTCCGAAGTAGCATCGGAGGCGGATACAGTGTGGAGTGTATCTCCATATTCAGCTATACTTCCTGATGCCATTGATTATTTCCGTACTCATAATAAATATAAAGATTGGAATCCGAAAAAGGGCAAGCGCGTCCTTGTGCGTGGCATCGCAGAAAAAGACGGAACAATTACAGGTGTAGGCATCAGTTATGGATGGGATCTCGATCCTCAGAGCGGGGCTATGAAGAATAAGAGCGAGGGAACTTGTGGGCTGAAAGAGTTGGATGAAGAAGCCTTAAGGCTGATCCGGCAGGCTAAACTTTTACCCGGAATGACAGATAAGAAAATACCGGTCAGAAGTAAATTCGTTATTGTAGTCGATTTCCCTCCTAAATGACGAGTTAATTTCATTTTGTCAAATTTACAATTTGTCCGGTAAGCTCTGTCTGTAACCGGATAAATTCGGATGAAGATTCATGCAGCGCAAAAAATGCGCTGCATTTGGCTTCTGTGTTTGTCTATATTGTAGCTGTTTGCTGATTGGCGGATGTTTGGATATGCTATTCCTTGATCCGTCTGTCTACTTGTCTCCTGTGCTTGCTGTTTGCTTTCTTTCTTCTATCGGTGGTTTTTCTTTTTCAGTATGCAACCAGCCTCTTTCTTCCCCAATTGGGTCACTGATTTATCCTCCGTTTTTAGTAAGTTAACATCCTGTTGGCAAAGAATTAGTTTTCTACCGACAGGAAGTTAACTTACTCCTTTCATGAAGTTAACTTACCATATTCTGTTTATTCATATCCTGCTTGCATGATTATGCCATTTCTCTGGATTTATTCGCTTTTGTTGTATATCATTGCTTTTTTTATTCATTTTCATTTCTATTTCTTGCCGATTCTACCAATGTTCGGTTAGCTGGGAACGGTATATTGCAACTATTTGTCATAGAAACACTCTGTTTCCTTACGTTTCTCTATTTCTTTGGTCGAGCTTTGTCTATTGAGTGTGTGGTCGTCTCTATGATTTGTTTAATACCCGCCTGATTATCAACACCGAATTACGATATGTTCGTATTTTATTGATTCGCAAATAACTATATGTATTGTTTCTCGCTGAAAAGTTTGCTTTTATTAAATGCAATCCTTATTTTTGGAGAAATAATTTTAAGCCTTATTTTTTGATAAACAGGCAGAAGAATGAAGCGGAATATATGTTTTTACTTGATGCCTTAGGGGATTGATACGTTGCCCATGAACCCAAAGCTTTGTTGCAAAACGACTAAAACGACTAATATGAAACAGAACACCTTTTTTGTTAATGTATGGACCTTGATGCTGATTCTGGGTCTTATTGCTTGTGGAGAGAAAAAAGCGCAGGTGAAAACAGAACTTCAGAGAATAGAAGCTTTTGCATTTGATGTTAATGATGATTATTTACAAAGCTATGCCGGTACTTTTTGCTATTCTACTTCAGCCCGGATCGATGGTAAAGAGTGTCTGATTGTTTATAATGGAAAACTTCATTCCATTGACATCCTGAATCTGGCTGATCGCCGGCCATTAAAGCAAATAGCTCTGGCTAAGGATGGTCCGGATCAGATACTTGCTCCCAAAGGGATCGGCTATTATAAAGATTCGTTTATCATACTGAATACCGGTGGTTTGTATCGGGTTGGTCAGGATGGAAAAGTGGTGTCTAAGAAACTTCTCAATGATTTTCCGCAGATTAAGGAAGAAGGGTATGGAATAGCCGTTCCCGATCTTACTGTTTACTTTAGCGTGTATAGCTTCTTCGGATTTGATGCTGCGAATGGAAGAGTGGCTTTACCCCTCTACTTTTATGAGAAAGATACTACGGGAGAATATCCGAAGAAAGTGCTGATTGTTTCGTGTGACGATTGGAATATACGGGATGAAGTGGAGATACATTGTCCTGATGTGATAAGGAAAGAGGGAGATATGCAATTACTGGGTTGTGTCAACGTGCTTCCCTACGGTGACCGGTTGATTTATAATTTCCCTGCGTCTTCCAAAGTTTATGTTTACGATCTGTCTGCAAAAAGAGTAAAGAATATGATTTTCCTTCTACCTTTACAGATCCTTTTTTCCATTTACCGGATATAAATGGGTCGGAGCCCGGTTTCGGATGCCTCAAAACCGGTTATTATTTCCCATTGTGTTACGATGCCTATCATAATGTGTTCTGGCGTATTCAACAGGGGCCTTTAGATGGTCATGGAGTGGGAGGAAAGCCCTTTTCCGTCATGTGTATATCACCTGATTTTTTGAATAGTGCAGAGTATGTGATTCCTGCCGGTGCATCTATCTATCCCGATTTGGCTTTTACAGATTCTTTGATCTTGTTGCCGTATACGGGAGGTGATAAAATCGATGAAAACAATATGTGCTTTTATGGACTGCAATATAGAGAATAGTAGTTGTGGAAAGGACTGCTTGGAGGCGCTCCCGTTAATTAATTTAATTTCATAGGGTATGAAACTGTTTATTTCGTCATTGTACTTTATGTGGTCTGCTGAATTTGATCTGTATAATACAGATCAAAGGTTGTGATATAATAATGACATCTTAAAATGAATTCTGTATGAAAGTTTTGTATGTAATTTTTATATGTGTTTTGTATTCATGTATGCAAAATGTTGAGCCGGATAATAAGATAAGTGTGGGTGCAGCAATGAATGCTTTGGGAAAGATAACGGCACAGACAATATCTTCTAATGTGAGATATGTAGCATTGGAAACAAATGATAGTAGCCTTGTGGGAGAAATGCCGGATATGCGGGTGTTAGAGCATGCCATACTTGTATCTTCCGTAAATCAATGCCTGAAACTTTTTGATCGATCTACCGGTAAATTTATTCGGGATATAGGTCATGTCGGAACAGACCCGCAGGGATATGCTAAAGATGCTTGGGGAAAAGTGAACTATTGGGTTGATTATGACCAAAACATAATATATGTTTTAGGTTGGGGTAATGATTTAATATTGTATGATTTAGCTGGTAATTATAAAGATAGAATTTGTATAGATGATAATGTACGCTATAATTTGCAGCAAAGCTATCTATATGTTACTTATGGTAAACTATGGGGACATAATAAACTTGATATTTCCAATCGGACGTCACCCTTGTTTTTGTATAGACGAAAACTCTAATCACATTACAGATATAGTAGGTTTACCGGTAGATTTACTTCCTATGGATGATTTGCAATCTGTATCGGAACTTTTAGGGGATTATGTATCTTATGGCGGTGATTTGACAATGGCTTCATTTGCCAATGGTGGAAAGTTTTACACAGCCATTAATAGTCCTTCCTTATGGCGGTTTGAGAATGATATTAGATTAAAACAAACATTCAACGATACGATCTATACGCTGTCGGATAGTAAAATTAAACCTTATTTAATTTTCGAGCTAGGGGATTGGGCTTGGCAATATCAAGATCGGTTGGAAGAAGGTGGATGTGAAAAGAAAATCATGATTGATTATGCTTTGGAAAATGAGAGATGTATTTATTTTCATTTTCATACAGGGTTCTATACTAAAAATAGGCAGGCTTTTTGTGGACTATATTATAAAGCTGATCATAGAGTTGTGTTGATGTGCGGAGATAGACTGTTGGATACAGTTAATAGACAATCTCTCAGAGTTAGGGGAGTAAGTTCTGATGGCTGTTTTATAGCTCTGCTGCAACCTGATGAGTTGTGTGATGAAGTGAAAAAGAAAACGGGAAGTAAAGAAGAAGACAATCCTATAGTGGTAATATTGGAGTAAAAGAACAAATGTTTTTTTATAAAATTCAAAAGAAGGTATAGACTAAATATTGTCTTTTTATAGGAGTGGACCATAAGAAGGTTTTTGGAAGAACTGTTGGCGTTATATTGGGGGATATAGAGGGCAAAAGTAGGTATAATGGTAAAATTGACTTGTATTACAAACTTGTAACTGTCCGGGTATTTAGGGTTAAAATCGTGCGCTTTATGTCTATTGTGTTTATATACAGTGGTTTATATCGCATTATTTTTCATGAATTTGTCCGGGTAGATAATTTGCGAATTGGTTCAACATGATTTAACTTTGAACCAAGGAGGGAGGTCCCTTTTTGAGTGATGTAATTCAAATCTGTTAGCCATGGATAAAATAGAGTTTAGAGAAGATAAGATAACGTTTTCATATAAGAAATCTTATGGAGAATGTTTGTATCAGGATTTAATTGCTGTGGAATATAGCAAGCCTTACTGTATATTACAAATAGGAGGTAGGAACAGTATTCTGTTTTTAATAAGCCTACGTGTGATTCTGGAAAAATTGCCTGCCGATTTTCTGCTGATAAATAGAGGAATTATAGTAAATAAAGAGCGTATTGTAGATTGTGTACTTCAGGACGGGGCATATCATATAAAGATGGATAATAATAAAATTTATAGGATTAGCACTCGTAAGCTGGCTACAGTTAAGAAATATTTTATGGTACAAAATGATACTATTTAGGTTTAGGTCATAAAAGATGTATAGGAGAAAAAAACTGCAAAAAAAGATTATATACTACGAAAATGTAGTATATTGTAGCCGTGAAAACATTTGCAGGGAGATTCTCGTCTCTAATATTGGATAGTGGGGACCTTATGCACAAACAATAAATCTTAATTCAATTGTGGCTATGAAACACATGTCCTTATTGCTAATCGGTGTATTTGTATTATTGGGATGCAGTTCCAATAAGAAGCAAGAACCTATATCCAAGTCAGGAATACCTGTCATTAATCTTTCTGAGGATGTATCGATTGTACCTTCACTTCTTTTGAGTGAGGCTGCCTCAAAGGTCGATATAGTACCGTTAGAAGTGACGGATGAATCTCTATTGGGGGAAATCTATCATCTTCAAATAACCGAGAACGATATATGGGTACACCATTATAAAGATAAATGTATTTGCCGTTTTTCCCGTTCCGGAAAATTTCTGAATAAAGTCGGAAAAATAGGTCAAGGGCCTGGTGAATTTATTCAATTATCTGATTTTTTTATAGATGAGAAACATAGAGAAATCTATATTGTATCTGCATCAAGAGGCATTTTCGTATATGATTTTGATGGTAATTTCAAGAGGCAGCCTACCAGAACAATAGTAGAAACTATGTTCGGTTCTATTTTTAATCAATTTATGATATACAATAATCACTTTTTTATTCTTCAAAATTTACCTTTATACCGAGAAATACCTAAAGATTCGTTATGGTCTCTTGCCTTGGTTGATAGTTCTTACAAGAAAAAAAAGATATTTAAAAACCCAGTACATATAGGTAAAGAAGATCAAATTATAAAGAATCGTGTCCAGATGAATTATATGTTTAATTATTGGCTGGAATCTTCTACTAACATCGATACATATAATAATCAACTAACTCTTAAGTTTCCTGACACTGATACAATTTATAGCTATGACAGTATTAAAGAGGAATTAGTGCCTCAGTATGCAATTTTTGTAGACGAAGAAAAAGGAGATTACGAATATACACATTTATGGTTTCGTGACAGGAAAGCTTTTGATTATTTTTTCGATACACTCTTACTACTCTACTAAAGAAAATATTTATTTGGTAGGCAGTAAAGGAGAGGAGGTATATATATATTGTTACAATAAACAAGAAAAGAATGTAAGGTTGCAAAAACAACAAGGAGAGATAACCGAGCGTGATGTGTCTTGGTTTAGTATTCCTTTCCGTCGAATGGAATGTCCGTTTGTCCTAAGCAATGATCTATGTGGCGGCGATTTTATTATAGATTTTCGCTCTTCTGGTAAATACTGGGTAGATGTATTATATCTTGGCAATGATGGAAATAGGGTTGATTTGAATCAAATAAAATCATCTACTGTAATAGATGAATCCAAGAAAAAGGAGCTAATCCGAGTTTTGGAAAGTGCGACTGAGGATAGCAATCCGGTTTTGATGATTGCAACTTTAAAATAATAGAGTAGGTTCCTATGATGGAAAAATATGTTGTTTCTAATAAATAAATTGTGATGAAGTCTATATTATTATTACTAATAATTACGCTATTGGGATGCAGTTCCAATATGAAGCAAGAGCCTATATCCAAGTCAGGAATACCTGTCATTAATCTTTCTGAGGATGTATCGACTGTACCTTCACTTCTTTTGAGTGAGGCGGCGGAGAAATTGGAAATTGTTCCTTTGGAAATGACAGATGAATCTGTATTGAGTGATATTACGGAAATGCAAGTAACTGATCATAATATATGGATAGATCATGGACGCGAATTCTATTTATCGTTTTTCCCGTACGGGAAAATTTCTGAATAGAATAGGGAGTATAGGCCAAGGGCCGGGAGAATATGTCAATTATTTAACTTTTCTTGTCGATGAAGATAAAAAAAGAAGTATATATTTTTTCCACTAATAACGGTGTTTTAGTATATGATTTTGAAGGTGGGTTTAAAAAGCAAATTTCAGATTTCCAAACTATGGTTGGAATGTTTTCGTCTATATATAAGCAATATATCTTAAATGACCATAAATTTTTTGCTATCCAGAATTTTGGTTTATATAGATCTGTGGATAAAGATTCATTGTGGTCTTTTTGTTTCTTTTGGACGATAACTTTCAGAAAAAGAGACTATTTAAAAATCCGGTTCATGTGGGTAAAGAAGAGCAGATTATAGCTAACCGTGCCAATATGGATCGGATGGTTAATTATTGGATGGAGTATCTAACCAGTGTAGATATTTACAATGGTCAATTGACCCTTAAATATCCGGATACTGATACTATTTATTGTTATGATGATGCGACAAACCAACTTTTGCCTCAATATGCAATCTTTACAGATGAAGAAAAAGGGGATTATGAAGCTACTCATTTATGGTTTAAAGACAGAAAGGCTTTCGATTATTTTTCCATTTTTTCTTATTACCCGACTAAGGATTTTGTTTATCTGATTGGTAGTAAAGGCGAGGAGGTATATACCTATTGCTATAATAAAAAAGATGGAAGTGTTAGATTGCAGAAACGACAAAGCGCAATAACCGAGCGTGATGTGCCCTGGTTCAGCTTTCCTTTGCGCCAAATGAAACGTGATTTTGTGTTAGATAATGATTTAGGTGGAGGTGATTTTACTGTTGACAGCCGTTCTTCCGGTAAATACTGGATAGATATATTAGAACCTGGCGGTGATGAAAACTGGATTGATATAGACCAAATAAAATCATCTACCGTAATAGATGAATCCAAGAAAAAGGAGCTAATCCGAGTTTTGGAAAGTGCGACTGAGGATAGCAATCCGATTTTGATGATTGCAACTTTAAAATAATAGAGTAGGTTCCTATGATGGAAAAATATGTTGTTTCTAATAAATAAATTGTGATGAAGTCTATATTATTATTACTAATAATTACGCTATTGGGATGCAGTTCCAATATGAAGCAAGAGCCTATATCCAAGTCAGGAATACCTGTCATTAATCTTTCTGAGGATGTATCGACTGTACCTTCACTTTTGCTGAGTGAATCTGCTGAAAAACTAGAAATTGTTCCTTTGGAAATGACAGATCAATCTATGTTAGGTGAAATAAGACGAATACAAGTGACAGAACATGATATATGGATTCATGATTTTAATAAATTTTATATTTATCGTTTTTCCCGAACGGGGAAATTTTTGAATAGAATTGGCAGTATAGGGCAAGCTCCAGGAGAATATGTCAATTTTTCAACCTTTCTCGTTGATGAATATAAAAAGGAGGTCTATATTATTTCTAATAACAATGGTATTTTGGTATATAATTTCAAGGGAGAGTTTAAAAAGAAAATAGTTGATCAGCAGACAATCAATAATCTATTCTCATCTGTATATAGTCAATATATCTTATATAATGGAAATTTTTTGCTGCTCAGAATATAGCTTTATATAAATTAATAGATAAAGATTCATTGTGGTCTTTTGTTTTTTGGACACGGCTTTTTCAAGAAAAAAAAATTATTTAAGAATCCAGCACATATGGGTAGAGAAGAGCAAATTATAGCTAACTGTGTCGATAAAGGTAGAATGATTAATCTTTGGATGGAATATCAAACCAGTATAGATACTTACAATAATCAACTGACCCTTAAATATCCAGATACTGATACAATTTATTGCTATGACGATGCGACGAATGACCTCTTGTCTCAATATGTAATTTGTACAAGAGAAGAGAAAGGAGACTATGAGGTTACTCACTTATGGTTTAAAGATAGAAAGGCTTTCGATTATTTTTCGATCAAGTCCTACTATCCGACTAAAGCTTTCATTTATTTGGTGGGTAGTAAAGGCGAGGAGGTATATACCTATTGCTATAATAAAAAAGATGGAAATGTTAGACTGCAGAAGCGACAAAGTGCAATAACCGAGCGTGATGTCCCCTGGTTTAGCTTTCCTTTGCGCCAAATGAAACGTGATTTTGTGTTAGATAATGATTTAGGTGGAGGTGATTTTACTGTTGACAGCCGTTCTTCCGGTAAATACTGGGTAGATATATTAGAACCCGGCGGTGATGAGAACTGGATTGATATCGACCAAATAAAATCATCTACCGTAATAGATGAGTCCAAGAAAAAGGAGCTAATCCGAGTTTTTGGAAAGTGCGACTGAGGATAGCAATCCGATTTTGATGATTGCAACTTTAAAATAGAAGAATTATTATTTTGAATCTAAAGTTTTTTTTCTTCGGTTTGGCCGTTTGAGTTGAAGGAATATATTCAAGAGAAGAAAGAAAAGGGAGGAATTGTGAGTGAGCGTTTGGTTATGCTTACCGATTCACTGGATGAGGAGCAAAATCCGGTTCTTGTAATTGCTAATTTAAAGAATAGGTGGATATGGAATTTTTTATGCGAATGATATTGATACTGGGTGTTATGGTATTGGGCTTCACGGCTTGTAGTAACAAAAAAACAGTGGATACTAATCCTGTTGTTCGAGATAATATTATTCATTTGTCAACTGCGATAAAGAATGTTCGAGAGGAAATGATGCTTTCGGAGCTGGTGGATAGTGTCAGTTATATTCCTTTGGAAACGAATCCGAATTGTATGTTAGGTAATTATCAGCGTTTGACCTTTTCTCCCCAATACATATTTTACTCAAACTATTGTTTTGATTGGAATGGGCAGTTCTTGTTCCGTATTGGGAGCCAGGGTCAAGGGGCTTGTGAAGATATCTATGTGCATGTGGCTGATATAGTGTATTTGAATAATCATTTCTATGGGAATGCCTCTAAAATAATAGAATATGATGACCGGGGGAAGTGTACAGGGAAAGAGCTTAGCTGGTTTACCCAGAAAACAATGGACACTGCGCCGGTTGGGCGTATGGTCAATAAGGTCTGCTTTGCTCCGGCAGGAGAAAACCTGATGTTTTATAATTCTCCGGATACGGTTTATTTCATAAATACGGATTACGAGTTTGTAGCCAAACGCAGTATGATGCCGTGGGGCAGGAAAGGGGGCGTTCCGTCCATGAGTGGCGGAGATCCTCGTTTTAAGTACACGAGTTACTATAAAGATACGACCTTATTTTATAATTTTTATACGGATACAGTTTTTACTGTTACCCCCACTTCCCTGATGCCTCGCTGGGTGGTGGAGTTAGATGAAGAATTACGGTTTCCTACCCGGTATCTATATGAAGATGGATTGTTGTCTGAAGCTTTTAAATGTTGGGAATCGGGCAACTTGGAAAATGCAAAAATGATTAAAATGCTGGATCACAAATATA
>VOFI01000016.1_pt1 | contig 22000 bp, 24 predicted proteins | sample 5384131 | NCBI WGS metagenome assembly VOFI01 (sample SAMN12384728, study PRJNA508395) | human gut metagenome | isolation source: healthy gut H | host: Homo sapiens | reverse complement strand
ACAAAATGCCGTGGTGGAAAAGAGGGAACTTGCCGATATACTGGCAACGGAACTGAACATCCAGCACACCTGGAAAGTGTTCGGCGTTTTCTGGGATATGGATGCTGAAAGTTTGAGAGGCGGATTCAATAAAGCTAAGGATCATGCTTATAAATATGATTTTGATGAAGAAATCATGGATATTTTGAGATAATTTTTGGTACGATGTGGTACGACCGTACTTCATCGTACCATAGCAGTGTCGCAGAATCGCCGTACATTTGCCCCCGGAATTCAGAACCGATATGGTCTGGGTTTCGGGGGCTTTTGTGTATAGGCACATCAACCGTTGTGGGAGCGCCCAACTGTTTAAAAAGGAATTTATAAGATGAAAGCAATGAAACCTTTTTATTTTACTCATCCGCAGTACGGAAAACTGAGGGTGGTGGTGATTGACGGGAAAATCTATTACTGCCTGATGGACGTAAAGAACATCTTCAAGAAGTCGGTACAGAAACTCTATGAGACGATTGCTGACTCGGAGGGGGAACTGAAAAATCTGAACATCGTGATGATGAAGGATATGAAAATCAAGTATAACCTCTTCTTCGAGAACCAGGAAATGGGGAAGGAGGAAGCGGAGGCTGAGAACGTGAATGCGATCTTAACTTCTGCGATGAACAGCTGGTGAAGGACCTTGTTGACAGGCGTGTTGCTGCCGAGAAGATTGCGGCAAAATGGGTAATAGGGTTCGTCAAGAGCAGACTGAATGATGCAGAGAATGCTTCGCTCTTCGAGGCGAACGGGGTCGACGAGATTTCGGATAACTCGCTGATTCTGCCTATCAATGTGCAGAAGGCGTATTGCGAGGCGCTGGGGGTGCCGTATGACGAGAGCTGCATCACACCCGAGAGAATGATTTATCTTACGGATAAGGACTCGGAAATCTACAGGTCGAAGATGTGGTGCGCCGTGCTGAGCGAGAAGGAGATTCTGATGCGAAGGCAGGCGTATCTGGACCGCGGACTGACCGTGGACGGAAGAGGGAAAGTTAATAGTTTACAGTTAAAAATTAATAGCAATGGAAAGAATAATGAAAATAATAGACTATCGGGCAACGACGGCAATCCTGCTGTTTCTGCTGGCTCTGCTGTTCAGCCTGCCCAACCTGGTAATAGCCATGGTGCTGATGCTCCTCATATCGGGGATTCTGGAGGCAATCAGAATGCTGGCGGACTGGGAGCCAGGGAGAAGAATCTGATTGCGTTTGACCTCTTTACGCAGGCTGCCGGACTCGGGGGTATGGAGATTGATACCGTGGGGTCGAGACACTCTTCGCTGCTGGCTATCATGAGCGCCGGTGCTTCGAGGGTGATGGAGGAAGAGGAACTGATGAAGGTGGTGAGGGTGAAAATGCCGAGCTACTATCAGGAGAACGACTGCCATCAGCTGATTCACGACTTCTATGCGAAATATGCTGACAATACGAAGCCGATGTCGAGGGAAGTGATGAGGGTGAATGCGCTTGCGGAGCAGAAGGCGAATGAAGTGAAGAGTGAAGAACGAAGAGTGAATAATTCGAATGCTGTGACTAATTATGCAGTTCAAAGTTCGAATCTCAAAGTTCAAAGTACCGGGGAGGATTATCCTGACCCGCCGGAGATGCCGAAGAAACTGCCGAAGCTGGTGGAGCTGCTGATATCGAGGACACCGGAAATTTATAAGCCGGCTGTGGCGCACGCTATCTTCCCGCCGCTGGCTACGCATCTCTGGAAGACGAGGTTCCGGTATATTGACAACGTGGAGCACGAGGCGAGACTGATGACGCTGCTGCTTGCGGGTACCGGAGCGGGTAAGAGCAGCGTGAACAGGCCCATCGATTTCATTATGGAGGATATCAGGCTGAGGGATGCTGAAAACCTGAAGCGCGAAAAGGCGTGGAAGGATGAGATGCTGCGCAAGGGTGCCAACAAGGATAAGCGCAAGAGACCAGAAAACCTGATTATCCAGGAGATTGATGCGGATATGACGAACCCGGCTTTCGTGATGAGAACGGCCGAAGCACAGGAACATTTCCTCTATACTTCGCTCAATGAGCTAGACCAGTTTGATGCGCTCAAGGGCAGCGGAAGCCAGCAGTTCCGTATCATGTGTCTGGCAGCAGACCCGGGTAATAAATATGGACAAACTCGCGTAGGAACAATGAGTGTCACGGAGCGTGTTACCATCCGGTTCAACTGGAATGCATCTACCACCATCCAGAAGGGTCAGCGTTACTTCTCTAAAGTTCTTACCGATGGTCCTATCAGCCGTATCAACTTCTGTACCATCCCCGAAAGGGAAATCGGCGAAGATATGCCTGTTTACGGAACTTATGACGAATCGTACCGTGAGGCGCTACGGCCTTACATCGAAAATCTGAACAAAGTAACGGGTCTGATTGAGTGTAAGGAGGCGTTTCAGCTTGCTCTCAAACTGAAGGATGAGAATGCTGAGTTTGCCCGGCTGTCGCAGGACAGGACGTTTGAGAATCTCTCGTTCCGTGCCAACGTCATCGCTTACCTGAAGGCGTGCGTGCTGTATGTAGCCAATGGTTGCAAGTGGGAACCGGAGATTGATGAGTTTATCCGCTGGAGCGAGCAGTATGACCTGTACTGCAAGATGCGGTTCTTCGGCGACATGATTGCGAAGGAGAACTGTACGGCGGAGAAGAGTTCGAAGCGTGGGCCTCAGAATCTTTTACAGATACTGCCCGATAGCTTTACGGCTGCGCAGTTGCTTGCCATCCGGCTGGAGCATGGACTGGATGCGAAGGGTACCGATATGATGATCAGGCAGTGGCTGCACCGGAATTACATCAGGAGGGCGTATCAGTATACGGGCAAGCGTGACAGTTGTGACAGTTGTGACAGTTTTGAGAAGCTTAAGTACCGCCACGACGGTATGGTTATTAAATCTTAAATTTATTTTTACTTATGCAGATAGTTTTAAAACGTATAGCAAAGAAGAAGACCTACACGATAGGTCGCCTTTACATCCTGAAGGATGAGGACGTGAAGAAGCGCACGATTGAGAGTGTGAACAAGTGCAGGGGGCTGAAGACGGTGTGCGAGGTGCCCCAGGAGAAGCTGAATGCGGACTCGTATTTCTGTGATACGCTGGAGCCGTGCTGGCGCAATCTTCTGGGTGTGGAGCTAGTCCTGCCGAGGAGAATGTGCGGTTGGGGCGTGTATCGGGCAAGAAGGCGCAGAAGATGAAGGGCAAGACGGCGATACCTGAGGGCACTTATCCGCTGGTGATCAGTAAGTCGCCGAGGTTTCAGATGTGGTTGCCGCTGCTGTTGGGTGTCCCCAATTTTAAGGGCATCCGCATCCATGCCGGCAATTATCCCGACGATACGCAGGGCTGCATCCTGGTGGGTGAAAACCGTGTAAAAAGGCATGGTTGTGAACTCCCGCATCTGGCTCCACCGCCTCATCAATGCCATTACCGCTGCGAGAGACAGGGATGAGAGCATGGATTACCATTGGGTAGTGATTAGTGTTTAATTTTAATACCATTTTTAACATGAAAACAGAAGAAAATACAAAAAAGGAAGAGATGAAGAAGGAAAAGACTGTGGGATATACAGCTGTGTTTGAAAACCCTGAATTCGGTAAGATTCGTATTCAAACCGATGAAAACGGGGAGCCTTTGTTCTGCGCGAAAGATGTATGTAATGCGCTGGGGTACAAAAAATCGTATGATGCTGTAAAACAGCTTGTTAACCGACTTGATACCGCAAAACGCGGTAGCAAGGTTCCGGGAAGTCTCCGTAAGGATGGAACCTCATCAGAGCGATTCCAGCAGATGCTCTTCGTCAACGAGAGCGGATTCTATGCTTTGGTTCTCGGCTCCAAGCTTCCAACGGCGGTGAAGTTCAAAAACTGGGTTACTTCCGAGGTGCTGCCACAGATTCGCAAGACGGGCGGTTATATTCCGGTAAAGCAGGGCGAGAGTGATGAGGAGACGATTCGGCATGCTGAAGAGATTCTCAGAGCTACACTCAAGGAGAAGGAGAATCTGCTGAAAAACCAGCAGGTGCAGATTGATCAGCAGAAGAAGCTCATCGGCGAACAGGATACGGAAATACGCCGCTTGAATGATGTGGTAGATGAGCAGGTGGTTCGCATCGCTAAGAGTGGTGAGAACATCATCCAGTTGGAGAATCAGGTGGGTAATCTTCTGCCGAAGGCGCTCTATAGCGATAACGTGCTCGATTCCGTTTCCTGCTTCACCACGACGCAGATTGCGAAGGAACTCGGTATCACAGCCCAGGAGTTGAACCGCTCGCTCTGTGCCCTGCATATCCAGTACTACCAGAGCGGTCAGTATCTCCTCTATGCTGATTATGCCCACATGGGCCTGGCGAAGAGCCGCACCCGCAATAGTTTATAGCCCCTGATGTGTTCTTGCATCAGGGGCTTTTGTCTGTTCCTAAAAGTTAACTCCGAAATTGAACTGGAGGGCTCCATTGCGCGATTTGTCGAAACTGTCGTGGCAGATGTTGGCAAGACCGATGTCGTAGGTGAGATCGGCATAGAACATGTCGTAGCCGATGCCGCAGCCGATGCGGATACCACCATCAAGGCGGCGGAAGTTTGCATCCTTGAATGAGCTCTCTGCTTCACGCTCGGCAAAGTTCTTGATCTTGCCTCCTACACCAACGGCAAAATAGCCGCCTACCTGAGGCTGGATGGAGAAGTGGTCGTCTACCTCGTACTTGTACTTCAGTACGGCTGGAATCTCAAGATAGTTGAGGTCGTAGGTCATCTTTTTGCCTTCAGGAAGATCCTTCTTGCCACCTTTCTCTATATACGAAAGTCCGGTCTCGAGATAGAGTGGGGCGCTGTCGGTCAATGGAATGCCGGCTACTACGCCCACATTCAGGCCGGTCTGCCAGTCGCCACCATCCAGACGGGAATCGTCGGAATTGACAAAGGTGAAGGCAGGACCGATGCGGAATCCGTAATACGGGCTGTTGTAGTTGTAACGGTAGTCGAGACGGTCTGTCCTGCTGTTGTAATATCTGCTGTCACGATAATTCTGTGCTGCTGCCGGCATCAGAGCCAGGAGTAATGCCATCATGATGAATGCTAATCTTTTCATAATTCTTATTCTTTTATACATTAATATATGCTGTTTGAAGAAACTTGTTTTACGGTGCAAAGGTACGAATAAAAAACGAAACGGCAGCGAGCGTTTCCCTAAATGATAGAGGGGAACCCCTATTTCTGACCTAATACAACTTTCTCAACAAAAAAAATATAAATTTTTGCTATATTTTTTGTTTTGTCTCCAATTTGTGCTATCTTTGCCTTCAAATTATAAACGTTTATATAGAAATTATGAAATTTTTGAAGAAGTATCTACTGGATATTCTGGTAGTTATTGCATTTGCAATCATCTCCTTCGTCTACTTTATGCCTGCCGATATGGACGGACGAATCCTCTTCCGACATGATGCAGCGGCAGGAAAGGGACTGGGACATGAAAAGGAACTCTTCCAGCAGCAGACGGGAGAGACTACACGATGGACGAACTCGGTGTTTGGTGGTATGCCTACCTATCAGATGTCGCCTTCGTATGACAGTAATCAGGTGCTCAGCCAGATTGTGAAGGCATATCATCTGTGGTTGCCAGACTATGTTTGGTATGTTTTTGTATACCTCCTGGGCTTCTATATCATGCTGCGTGCCTTCAACTTCAGACAGTCGCTGGCGGCGCTGGGAAGTATCATCTGGGCATTCTCGTCCTACTTTTTTATCATTATCGCTGCCGGACATATCTGGAAGGTATGGGCGCTGGCTTATCTGCCGCCGATGATTGCGGGCGTGGTGCTTGCCTATCGGGGCAAGTATCTCAAGGGACTGCTCCTTACTGCCATCTTCTCGGCTTTCGAGGTGCAGGCTAACCACGTGCAGATGACTTATTACTACCTCTTTATCATCCTCTTCATGGTGATAGCCTTCCTGGCAGATGCCATCAAGAAAGGTGAACTCGCACGCTTCGGAAAGGCTACGGCGGTATGCGTGGTGGGTGCCCTCATCGGTATCTCGCTCAACCTCTCGAACCTTTATCATACCTGGCAGTATGGTCAGGAAACCATGCGTGGAAAGAGTGAACTCGTAAAGAAAAAATGCGGCTAACCAGACCAGCAGCGGTCTGGATAGAGACTATATCACACAGTGGAGCTATGGTATCGACGAAACGTGGACGCTGATGATTCCGAATGCCAAGGGCGGTGCCTCCGTGCCGCTGGCGCAGAACCAGCAGGCGATGGAGAAGGCTGATCCTAACTTCGTTCAGATTTACCAGCAGCTGGGACAGTACTGGGGCAACCAGCCGGGAACGAGCGGACCTGTATATGTAGGTGCCTTCGTCTGCATGCTCTTTATCCTCGGTCTGTTTATCGTGAAGGGTCCGATGAAGTGGGCGCTGCTTGCTGCCACCATCCTGAGCATCCTGCTCGCCTGGGGTAGAAACTTCATGCCGTTTACCAATTTCTTCCTCGATTATGTGCCGATGTATGCCAAGTTCCGTACGGTGGCATCTATCCTGGTCATCGCAGAATTCACCATCCCGCTCTTGGCAATGATGGCGCTGAAGAAGATTGTAGATGAGCCGGAGATTCTGACAGAGAAGATAAAATATGTATATGCCAGCTTCGGTCTGACAGCAGGCTTCTGTCTGCTCTTTGCCATCATGCCGGGCGTATTCTTCCCAGATTTCGTCTCGGTACAGGAGACACAGGCGCTGCAGCAGTTGCCTCAGGAGTATATCTCTCCAATCATGAGCAATCTGACGGATATCCGCAAGGGCATCTTTACATCCGACTGCTGGCGTTCGTTCTGGATTATCCTCATCGGTTCGGCACTGCTGATGCTCTTCAAGATGAAGAAGCTGGGCAAGGAATATATGATTGCCGGGTATCGCCGTGCTCTGTCTGGTGGATATGTGGATGGTGAACAAGCGCTATCTCTACGATGATATGTTCGTAGACAAGGCGCAGCGCGATACACCGCAGCAGATGACCGAGACCGACAAGATTATCTGCCGTGACAAGGCACTCGACTACCGTGTGCTGAATCTGGCATCGAATACATTCAATGAGAACGAGACCTCTTACTACCACAAGAGCATCGGCGGTTATCATCCAGCCAAGCTCCGTCGCTACCAGGAGATGATTGATGCACATATCGCTCCTGAGATGCAGAAGACGATGCAGGCGGTAGCTGCTGCGGGCGGCGATATGACCAAGGTGAACGGCGACAGTATCTATCCGGTATTGAACATGCTGAATACCAAATACTTCATCATGCCGCTGCAGGGCGGACAGACCGTTCCGGTTCTGAATCCATATGCCTACGGCAATGCATGGTTCGTAGACGAGGTGAAGTATGTGAACAATGCCAACGAGGAAATTGATGGCGTGGGCAAGGTGAACCTCCGACACGTGGCTGTGGCTGATGCCAAATTCAAGGAACAGCTGGCGCAGAGCGTGAAGCAGGATGATACTTCGGTGGTGAAGATGACGCAGTATAAGCCGAACAACCTGACTTACGAGGTGAAGTCGAGCAAGGGCGGCGTGATCGTATTCTCTGAGATTTACTATCCGGGCTGGACGGCTACGGTTGATGGACAGCCGGCTGAGCTGGGCAGAGTGAACTATATTCTGCGTGCGCTGAACGTGAAAGCTGGTAACCACAAAGTGGTTCTCGATTTCCATCCTCAGTCGCTCAAGAATACCGAGACGGTGGCTTACATCGGTTATGGCGTTCTGGCTCTCCTTATTATAATAGGTGTAGTGGTTGAGGTGAGAAAGCGCAAGAAGGAATAGCGGGGATTGCAAATCCCCTTAGACTGATAGACTGATTGCAAATTCTGATGATGCGATTTAGAACAGAAATAGATATTCCGAAGGCCGACTTCGAGATAGGGGCGGCAGAGCGGATGCTCTTTGTGGGCAGTTGCTTTGCCGACAATCTGGGGCGGCGGTTTGTGGAGAACCGCTTCCGGGCTACGGTGAATCCCTTCGGGGTGATGTATAATCCGGCAAGTATTCTCCATACGGTAGAGAAATGTTCCGAGGTGCGTCCCCGTGTGGCTGTCTTTACGCTGGGTACGAACCACGTGTATATTCTGAAGGAGACGGGCGAGATAGTGGACAACTGCCAGAAGCGCCCGCAGCGCCTCTTCGAAGAGCGGGAACTGAGCGTGGACGAATGTGCCGGCTATCTGCAGAAGGCTATCAATCTGCTGAAATCGCAGACCGCAGCATCCGGTAGCAGTGAAGGCACTCTGAAGGTAATCATCACGGTAAGTCCTATCCGGTATGCGAAATACGGCTATCACGGGAGTCAGCTTTCGAAGGCTACGCTCCTGCTGGCAGCCGATAAGCTGGTGAAGGAGAATCCCGGAGTGGTGAGCTATTTTCCGGCTTACGAGATCATGAACGATGAACTTCGTGACTACCGCTTCTACAAGGAAGACATGCTGCACCCGAGCGAACAGGCTGTGGAATATATCTGGGAGCGGTTCCGGGCAACTTACTTCGGCAAGGCAGCAGAGCAGTTTCTGGAAGACTGGAGGCCTATCCGCGAAGCACTCGGCCACAAACCCTTCCATCCCGAGAGCGAGGAACACCAGAAGTTCATCGCCAGGACGGAAGAGAAGAAAAGACAATTTGAGGAGAAATATCATCTCTTATAAAATGGAGAAATATCATCTCTTATAAAATAAAGAATATTTAAATAACAAGACAATGACATATACTATTGAAAAGGTAACCACACTGATAGGTGCGCGTCGCTATGGAGACAATGATACCAACATCGGTTTTATCCTGACCGATAGTCGTTCACTTTGTTTCCCAGAGTAAACTCTGTTCTTTGCGCTCAAGTCGGAACGTAATGATGGTCATAATTACATCCCTGAGCTGTATCGCAGAGGTGTGAAAAACTTTGTTGTAACGAATGTGCCTAAGGGCTATGCTTCTGATTATCCGGGAGCCAACTTCCTGAAGGTAGTAAATACGCTCGAGGCTCTCCAGCGTCTGGCTGAGCGCCACCGTGACGAGTTTAACATCCCTATCGTAGGCATCACGGGTTCAAACGGCAAGACCATGGTCAAGGAGTGGCTCTACCAGCTGCTCTCGCCAAGCATGTTTGTTACCCGCAGTCCGCGCAGTTACAACTCTCAGATAGGTGTGCCATTGTCGGTATGGCTGATGAACGAGCAGACCCAGGTGGGCGTTTTCGAGGCAGGTATCAGTATGCCTGGCGAAATGCTTGCCCTGCGTGACATCATCCAGCCAACCATCGCCGTACTGACCAATCTGGGTGCTGCCCATCAGAGAACTTCTCTTCCATGGGAGGAGAAATGCCGGGAGAAACTCATCCTCTTCCATGATGCAGAGACCGTAATCTATGATGGCGATGACGAGGTTATCAACAAGGTGATAGCCGAATATCCCGACTATAAGGGCGAGAAACTCTTCTGGTCGCTCAAGAATGCGGAGGCTCCTTTCTATGTAAAGAACATCGAGAAGCAGCAGAGCGTGAGCGTGATTACCTATATATATAAAGGTGTGGAAGACAGTTTCTCTATCCCGTTCATCGACGATGCATCTGTACAGAATGCCATCATCTCTCTGCCGTCGTGGCATCGAAACTCGGTCTTTCGGCTGAAGATATCGACAAGCGCATGGCACAGCTCGAACCTGTGGCAATGAGACTGGAGGTGAAGGTAGGACAGCACGGATGTACGCTGATCAACGACAGCTACAACAGTGATATCAATTCGCTTGATATCGCTCTCGACTTCATGAACCGCCGTCCTGACCATCGCGGTTGTCGCCATACACTGATATTGAGCGACATTTACCAGAGCGGTCAGGCACCGGAGGCATTATATAAAGAGGTGAGCGATTTAGCCCGTAAACGTGGCGTGGTAAAGTTCATCGGTATCGGTCCTGAGCTCTGCAAGCAGCATGACGTGATTCAGATTTCAGAGAAGTTCTTCTTCCCGAATGTAGAGGAATTCATCGCCAGCGAGGTGTTTGCTTCCCTGCGCGATGAGGTGATTCTGCTGAAGGGCGCCCGCCAGTTTGGTTTCGACCAGCTCACCGAACTGCTGGTACAGAAGGTACATGAGACTACGCTGGAGGTGAATCTGAACGCCGTGGTAGCCAATCTGAATTACTACCGTGCGTTTATGAAGCCGGAAACCAAGCTGGTATGCATGATCAAGGCAGACGGCTACGGTGCAGGTGCCGTAGAGATAGCCAAGACCCTGCAGGACCATCGTGTAGACTATCTGGCTGTGGCTGTAGCCGATGAGGGCGTTACGCTGCGCAAGAACGGCATCACCAGCAACATCATGATCATGAATCCGGAGATGACCGCCTTCAAGACCATGTTCGATTACGACCTGGAGCCTGAGGTTTACTCTTTCCGTCTGCTCGATGCGCTCATCAAGGCAGCTGAGAAAGAGGGAGTAACCGGTTTCCCTGTCCATATCAAGCTGGATACCGGCATGCACCGCATGGGCTTCGACCCTGAGAACGATATGGAGGAACTCATCGGCAAGTTAAAGCACCAGAATGCCATCATCCCACGTTCTGTGTTCTCTCACTTCGTGGGCAGCGATGACGACAGTTTCGATGATTTCTCAGCTCATCAGTTTGAACTCTTCGACAAGGGCAGCAAGCAGTTGCAGGCAGCCTTCGACCATAAGATATTGCGCCATATCTGCAATTCGGCAGGTATCGAGCACTTCCCGGAGCGCCAGCTGGATATGTGCCGTCTGGGACTCGGACTCTACGGCATCAATTCGCGCAACAACAAGACCATCAACTGCGTGAGCACTCTGAAGACAACTATTCTGCAGATGCACAACGTGAAGGCAGGCGACAGTGTGGGCTACAGCCGCAAAGACAATTCTCGACAGAGACAGCGTCATCGCAGCCATCCCTATCGGATATGCTGACGGACTGAACCGCCGTCTGGGCAACCGTCATGCCTACTGTCTGGTGAACGGGCAGAAGGCAGATTATGTGGGCAACATCTGTATGGATGTGGCTATGATAGACGTGACCGACATCCCTTGCAAGGAAGGAGATTCGGTAGAAATCTTCGGCGAGCATCTGCCTGTCCAGACAGTGAGCGACATCCTCGAGACCATCCCTTACGAGGTGCTGACCACCATCAGCAACCGTGTGAAGAGAGTTTACTTCCAGGACTAGGAAGTGAAGAGGGAAGAACGAAGAGGGAAGAATGAAGACCGATTTGGTAAAAAAATCATTTAAAAACGTATAAAAATAGAGAAATCCTATCAGAAATGTTCTGATGGGATTTTTTTTGCGTAATTTTTTCCATCAAAACGTATTGTAATTGAAGAAAAAAGTGTATCTTTGCACACAACAAATCATAAAAAAGACAAAAGGGGTGCTCTTTTGTCGTGTATTTTCTAACAATTAAACAATACTACAAATTAAAATGGGACAAGTATTTAGCTATATTATCAGTCTCGGTGCGAGCGTGATGATGCCTATCATCTTCACGGTCATCGGTCTGTGTATTGGCATGAAATTCGGAAAGGCTCTGAAGTCGGGACTCTTCGTAGGCGTGGGTTTCGTAGGCTTGGGCGTGGTAACTGCATTGCTGACTACCAACTTCAACGACCCATTGAAGGCTATTTCAGACATCTACCACTTACAGTTAAACGTTTTTTGACATGGGATGGCCAGCAGCTGCAGCTGTAGCTTACAATACAGCAGTGGGAGCATTGATTATCCCAATCTGTCTGGGTGTCAACTTCCTGATGTTGATTACCAAGACAACACGTACAGTGAATATCGACCTCTGGAACTACTGGCACTTCGCCTTTATCGGTGCAGTGGCTTACTTCGTGATGGGTCAGAGTTTGCTCTGGGGCTATTTCGCAGCCATCGTCTGCTACATCAATACCTTGGTCTGTGCAGACCTGACAGCCGACAGATTCCAGAAATATTACGATTTGGATGGTATCTCTATTCCGCAGCCATTCTGCCAGAGTTTCATGCCATTCGCAATCGTTTTCAATAAACTCTTCGATATGATTCCGGGCTTCTCTAAGCTCGATATCGATGCAGAGGACTGAAGAAGAAGTTTGGTGTGCTCGGTGAGCCACTGGTACTCGGTGTTATCGTAGGTGCCCTGATAGGTTGGGCTGCCCAGCTCGATATCAAGAAGATTCTCTTCCTGGGTGTAACGATGGGAGCCGTGATGGAGCTGATTCCTCGTATTACAGCCCTGTTTATCGACGGTTTGAAGCCTATCTCAGAGAAGACACAGGAGTTGGTGAAGACCAAGTTTAACGGCAAGAAGGTTCATATCGGTATGAGTCCTGCCCTGCCATCCTACTACTCTGGTAGCATCTGTGATTCTGATTCCGGTTATCCTGGCTATCGCAGTCTTCCTGCCAGGCAACCAATTCTTGCCTTTGGCTTCGTTGGCAGGTATGTTCTACCTCTTCCCAATGATTCTGCCGTTTACAAGAGGTAATGTGGTGAAGACGCTTATCATCGGCCTGGTAACCCTCGTCATCGGTCTCTATTTCGTTACCGATATGGCACCAGACTTTACGCTGGCAGCCAACCAGGTTTATGCAGCAACAGGCGATAATGCCGCTCATATCCCTGACGGATTCTCAGGCGGTGCACTCGATTTCGCATCCTCTCTCTTCGGATGGGTTATCTATCGCGGTGTGAAGCTTTCATACGTAGGTATGGGTGTTCTCGCAGTCATCACGGTAGCCATGATGGTTATCAACCGTCAGCGCATCGTGAAGGAAGAAAAAAAGTAAAAAGGTAAAAAATAAAACAAGATAATTATGAAGAAATTAACATTAATATTAGCAGCAATGGTATTAACAGCAAGTCAGGCTTTTGGTCAGTATGGAAAATGTGGTTATGAAGTGAAGGCAGAAAATGCCTACACTAACTACAACGTTCGTTATGCAAGCAATCCGATGGATGCAAAGCACTATACAACAGACCGCCTTCGCGGTGAATTCGCTATCGAGAAGGTGTTTGCTCAGGCGAGGTAAACTGGACATACACCATGTTCGACCGCTTCCTCATTGGTGGTGCTGAGCCAACAACCGCTCCTCTGAAGCTGACTTCTATCGCTCCTCTCTATACAGACAAGCCAAACGATGAGAAGAATCTGCTCGACAACCGCGAGTTGGGTATCATCAACATCGGTGGCGAGGGTACTGTTACCGTTGACGGCAAGAAGTATACGCTCGGTTTCCAGGAGGCTCTCTACGTAGGTCGTGGTGCCAAGAACATCGAGGTAAGCAGCAAGGATGCAGCTAAGCCAGCTAAGTTCTATATGAACAGCGCTTGTGCTCATCAGACATATCCTACCAAGAAGGTTACCCTGAAGGATGCCAACAACATCAAGGCTGGTAGCCTGAAGGAGAGCAACGACCGTGTAATCCACCAGTTGATTATCGACGGTGTAGCCGGTGTTCGTACCTGCCAGTTGCAGATGGGTGTTACTGAGTTGAAGGAGGGTTCTGTATGGAACACCATGCCAGCTCATACTCACCTCCGCCGTATGGAGACTTACCTCTATTATAATGTACCAGAGGGTCAGAAGATTCTCCACGTAATGGGTGAACCACAGGAGACACGTCCTATCTGGTTGAACAACGAGCAGGCTGTGATTTCTCCAGAGTGGTCTATCCACTGTGCAGCAGGTACCAGCAACTATACCTTTATCTGGGGTATGGCAGGTGAAAATCTGATCTACAACGATATGCAGGTAGTGAAGATTCCTACATTGGAATAATAAGATACATGATATGGCAACCTGGTTTATGATTAATATGAGCCAGGCTTTGCCGTCTAAATAGTAATCTAAAATAAAAATAAGTATAACGCTTAAAAACTTTTTTATAAAATGAGCCCTATTACAACAAGTAAAATGTCCAACTTCCGTTGGGTAATCTGTGCGCTGCTCTTCATCGCAACCACAGTCAATTACATGGACCGTCAGGTTCTCTCTTTAACATGGAAAGACTTCATTGCTCCAGAATTCCACTGGACAGATGATCACTATGGTACCATCACCGGTCTTTTCTCAATCTTCTATGCCATCGCTAACCTCTTCGCAGGTAAGTTTGTTGACTGGATGGGCACCAAGAAAGGTTATCTCATCGCCATCTTCGTATGGTCAACAGGTGCTGTGATGCACGCCGGTTGCGGTTGGATAGCTATGCAGATGGAAGGTTATGATTCTATCGAGGCGCTCCGCATGGTACAGGCAGGTAGTGATGCAGCTGTAGCGATCGCTACAATCAGTGTATGGCTGTTCCTCTCTTGCCGTTTGATTCTTGCTGTGGGTGAGGCAGGTAACTTCCCTGCAGCCATCAAGGTAACAGCAGAGTATTTCCCTAAGAAAGACCGTGCTTTCTCTACCGCTATCTTCAACAGTGGTGCTTCAGTAGGCGCTTTGGCAGCTCCAGCTACCATTCCATTGTTGGCTCGCAGCCTGGGCTGGGAGTGGGCATTCATCATCATCGGTGTGCTCGGTTATGTATGGATGGGCCTCTGGGTATGGCTCTATGACAAACCATCTGAGAGCAAGCATGTAAACAAGGCTGAACTTACTTATATTGAGCAGGATGAAGACCTCGAAAAGGTTGAGGCTGAGAAAGAGACCGAAACTGCCGCTGAGGAGAAAACTATCGGCTTCCTGAAGTGCTTCAGCTACCGTCAGACCTGGTCATTCATCGTAGGGAAGTTGATGACTGATGGTGTTTGGTGGTTCTTCCTCTTCTGGGCACCTGCTTACTTCTCTGACCAGTATGGTTATTCTTCAGATTCAGGTACATCTTCACTCTCTATGCTATTGTAACCGTATTGAGTATTGGTGGTGGTTACTTGCCAACCTACTTTGTTGACAAGAAGGGTATGAATCCATATATCGGTAGAATGCGTGCGATGTTGATTTTCGCTTGCTTCCCATTGCTCGGTCTGATAGCCCAGCCTATGGGTGAGTACAGTGCATGGTGGCCAGCTATCATCATCGGTTTGCTCGGTGCAGGTCATCAGGCATGGTCAGCTACCTCTATTCTACCATCGGTGATATGTTCCCTAAGTCAACTGTAGCTACTATCACCGGTATAGGTGCGATGGCAGGTGGTATCGGTTCCTTCCTGATTAACAAGGGTTCCGGTATGCTCTTCACCTATGCAGATGGTCAGGGTTCAGCCTTCAGCTTCATGGGCTTCGATGGCAAGCCAGGTGCCTACATGATTGTATTCTGCATCTGTAGTGTTGCTTACCTCGTAGGCTGGTGCATCATGAAGGCATTGGTTCCTAAGTACAAGCCAATCGTTGTAGAATAATGAAAAGGTAAAAAGTAAAAAGGTAAAAAGGTAAAAAAGCTAGCGGAATGTTAACCAGCGAGGTGCCCTTTTTTACTTTTTTTTTTACTTTTTACCTTTAAATAAATCCTTGCTGCTTGAGGGCTTCGAGGAAACCTTGGCTCATCGCCTCCTGCAATCCTTCTTTGTGTATCGGATGTCGGTGAAAACCTGGGCTAGGGTCTCTACGTTGTTGATGCGAACGAACTCCTTGTTTTCTTCCAGAGCTTCCTTCTCTGCATAGAAGTCATCTATCTTTTCTGGGGTGTAATCTTCGAAATGTTCGTGGTGGATGATGCTGCGCAGAGGAAGACGGTCGCTCAGGGGCTGGATGTTCTGCCGGCCAGCCGATGGTCAATGTGGCTACTGGCATTACGAGCTTAAGAGGGAGCTTCAGGGTGTCGATAATCATCTTTGGCATATAAACCGTAGTTCCCAGGAAACAGGTGCCTAACCCGGCTTCTTCTGCCAGGTTCGTGAAGGTCTGGGTGAAAAAGAAGGGCATCGGTAGCTGCATTCATAAAAGAGAATGTTGTCATAGCCCGGGGTTCCCTTGCGGTTCTCTGCCCAGAGGGGTTGTGCGGCGATAATCGGCACAGATGGTGAGCCAGTGCCTTCTTTCCTTCTTCACTTCTTGTTACCACAACGCTGTAAAGCTGCAGGTTTCCCATTGTCGGGGTGCGCTCTGCCTCTTCCAAAAGGCGGTTCAGGAGTTCTTCAGATACTTCCTTCTCTGCATATTTTCTGATGCTTGTTCTGTTCTTAATCGATTCCATATCTTTTTTATTTTATCATTATACCTTATTATATATATAGGAGTTCTGTTCCATTTCAGAACCCTATTTTGCTGCAAAGTTAGTGAAAGTTTCCCAAAAGTTGTCTTTCTTTTCGCTTTTTAGTGAAATATATGGCAAAACGTTTCAGATTTTAGAAATAAAAGTTTAATTTTGCACCTAAATATGAAACGTTTGATATGAAATATACTGAAAATATGACTTTTGAAGAGGCTTCCAAGGCTCTTATAGATGAATTGAATGCTAATCTGGCAACACTTCATCAGAATTATCATGTAGAACAGTCTGATTGGAATAAACTCTATGATCAGATAGCCAATGTTGTTTCAGAGGAAACTCATCTTCCTGTTTTCTCTCCTGAAGTGATGGAGGTGCGACCTCGAGAACTGGAATGCGATGTGGTGCGATTCCAGAATAATAAGGAGAAATGGGTGGCTCTTGTAGGACTGCTCGACGGTCATCCATACGAAAATCTTCACGGGTTTGCAGGATGAGGACGAGGGTATCATGCTGCCTAAATCTGTAAGCAAAGGCAAAATCGTGAAGACCATTCTGGATGGAGGCTTGAAGCGATACGACTTCCCCTGGAAGAAAGGTGTTGTGACAGCCCTGAAGAGATATCTGAAGGATGGTAGCCTGATGAAACTTTACGATGATAGCGATTCCGAATCCTAATCCCCAAGATAGAAACTGATATAAACTATGCTTTTCCGTAGTAAGATATACTTGAAGAATGTCCGTTTCCATGCATATCACGGCGTTCTGCCACAGGAAACCCTGGTGGGCAACGATTATGTGGTGAATCTGGATGTGAGCTATGATTTCTCCAGAGCCATGGAAACCGATGAACTGGCTGGAACCCTCAACTATGCAGAACTCTATGAACTCGTGAAACAGGAGATGGAGATACCTAGCAAACTGCTGGAACATGTAGCCGGAAGGATAGGAAAGCGACTCTTTGCAGAATATCCGACTATTCAGAAAATACAACTCGCTATTACCAAAGTTAATCCTCCTTTTGGAGCAGATTGTGACGGCGCAGGGGTAGAAGTTGTATTAACAAATGATAAAACTTTATAGTAGATTTAGGTTTTCTGATACAAAAGTAGTAATTTTGCAAAATCATCAGAAAGATATGTTGAAGAAAATAACACTCATATTGACCCTATTGTGTATGTTGGTGCTGACAGCGACAGGCTCCAACCGCCGTTTCACGCTCGTTATCGACCCAGGTCATGGCGGTCATGATGTGGGCGCACGTGGTGCTATTTCCAAAGAAAAGAATATCAATCTCTCTGTGGCATTGCAGTTTGGCAAATATGTTGAGCGCAATATGCCGGATGTGAGAGTCATCTATACCCGCAAGACGGATGTCTTTTATTCCTCTGAAACAGCGTGCCAACATTGCTAACCGCGCCAATGCCGACCTGTTTATCTCGGTACATACCAATGCGCTGCCAGCCGGTAAGATAGCCCGCGGTTTTGAAACCTATACGCTCGTGAGTTACATCATCTTCGAGTTTATACAGGGTAAGAATATGGAGAGAAGCGTAGAACTGGCGCGCAATATCCAGCGAAAGGTATGTTCCGGTGCCAACCGTCCGGATAAGGGTGTGCATCAGGCAGGATTCCTGGTTCTCAGAGAAACCTCGATGCCTAGCTGTCTGATAAAGCTCGGTTTCATCACTACTGCCGATGAAGAAAGACTGCTCAACGATGCCAGCAGGGTGGATGATATCGCCCGGAGGCATCTACGAAGGTTTTGCGCAATATCGCAATAAATACGATAAATCCATCTCGGTTCCTATCGAGCTGCGGATACAGAATCGGTGCCGGTTGCCAAGATAGTTTCTGATACGAAACAGGAAAAGGACAGCGCCGTGCTGAGGAGGCGGATACTGCGCCGAGAAGAACGGTGAAGCGAGTGGAAACCAGAGCAACAAGGCTAAAACGGTTCAGCAGAACAGAGGCAAACCCGCAGGATAAGCCGGCTCAGATGCCCATTTCTTCAAGGATATTTGCAGAAACCGGTTATGCCCATTTAGAGGGCAGTTATGACAGGAAGGCAATATGGTTGAAAATATACGATGGGAGCTTCTACCAACTATAATGAGATTTTCCGCTTGCGCAAGACGCTTGCCGAGAAGTTCCGGAAGCTTTCATCATAGCTTTCAAGAATGGAAAGAAATATGATGTGAATCAGGCTATACGTGAGTTCAAACAGAACAGAAACCGCTGATTGACCTGAGTAAGGATAAGATATAAGCACGAATATATAAAGAGATAAATATGAAGCTAACAAAAAGAAATCAAGATAGCTCTTGTAGCTATTGTCGGTATTTTGATTATGTATTTCGAATCAATTTTTCTGAAAGGCATGAATCTGTTCTCTACCAACAACGCCTACTATATGACGTTTGATGACATCCAGGGACTGGGTGCCTCTACGCCTATTTATGCGGATGGATGGTTTGGAATATGATTACAAGGAGAATGGTCCTATCAAAGTAAAGGTGGATATTATCAAGGATTTGAGAATCCCGCAGGGCAGTAAAGCCGAAATAGTAAAAAGACTTGATGGGTAACCTGCAGGTGAATCTGCTTCTGGCAAACAATCCGCGCGAAAGAGTAGAGCCGGGGAGGTATCATTCCGGGTGCTGTAAACGGAGGCATGATGGATAAGGCTGCCAACCTGATTCCGGTAGTGGAAAAGATGTTGCCTAAGTTGGATTCTATCCTTACAAGCGTGAATGCGCTGCTGGCTGACCCGGCTCTGGCTGCTTCGCTGCATAATGTGGAAACCATCACAAGCAACCTCACCGTTTCTACACGTGAACTGAATACCCTGATGGCAGGACTCAACAAACAGGTTCCGGGTATGATTGGAAAGGCAAATGGCGTGCTGGATAATACCAACCGCCTTACAGCTAATCTGGCCAGTCTTGATGTGCAGGGCACTTTGAACAAGGTGAACCAGACTTTGGAGAGTGCTCATCAGTTTACTGAGAAGCTGAACAGCAACCAGGGCAGCCTCGATTGCTGATGAACGATACCAAACTGTACGACAATCTGACGTCAACCATGAGTCATGCCGACTCTCTGGTTATCGACTTGAAGGCACATCCGAAACGCTATGTCCATTTCTCTGTTTTCGGTAGAAAAGACAAGTAAAAGAGCCAAAGCTAAATAAATTTAGTCTAAATAAGATTCGGTATGTTTCACGCCCCGAAATGACTCGCAAACTGTTTGTTTGTTAGCCGTTTCGGGGACGTTACATTATTGTTTCACTGAATTTCAGTCTGCTATATTTGTATTTTAGACAAGTGTTTGGTATTCAGTAATTTAAAGACTATCTATTAAAATATTTTAAATAAGGGTTTGCATTTCTCCTATTTTTTTTGTAACTTTGCACGTGATTTCGCATCTTTTGGTGCGTCCCGTCATTTGTGAATTAAAGTATTAATAATATAAGTAATCAATGTTAGCAAGTCCAAAAGCCCTCTGGGACAACAGTCTTTTGCTCATAAAGGACAGTGTAACAGAGCAGCAATATAACACATGGTTCAAGCCAATCGTCTTTGAATCGTACAAGCCGTCGACAAAGACTTTGTTGGTGCAGGTTCCGAGTCCGTTCGTATACGAGTACTTGGAACAGAACTTTGTTGACTTGTTAAGTAAGGTGCTGCATCGTAATTTTGGTGAAGGAATCCGTCTCACTTATCGTGTTGTAACCGATAAGGAGCATAAGCTTTCTCAAGATATTGAGGGCAGATCCAGACGATGCTGATATGGCAAAAGCAAACTCGTGAGTGTGCCCAGCAGACGGCTGCCCAGCCTGCCGCTCCCCAGCAGCAGGGAAGACATTGATACGCAGTTAGGACCCGAAGCTTACTTTCAACAATTATATGGAGGGTGACAGCAATAAAACCTCGTTCCGTAGGATTGTCTATTGCCGAGCATCCCAATACCACCCAGTTTAACCCAATGTTCATTTACGGACCTTCGGGTAGCGGTAAAAGACGCATCTGGTGAATGCCATCGGTCTGAAAGCGAAGCAGATGTATCCTCAGAAGCGTGTGCTCTATGGAGTGCCGTCTTTTTCCAGACCCAGTATACCGATGCCGTGCTCCATAATGCGAACAATGATTTCATCAACTTCTATCAGTCTATCGATATGCTGATTGTGGATGATATCCAGGAGTGGGCTGGTAAGGCGAAGACGCTGAATACCTTCTTCCATATCTTCAACCACCTCTTCCGCAACGGAAAAAGCGTATTATCCTGGCGAGCGACCGCCCTCCGGTAGAGTTGAAGGATATGCCAGACCGTTTGCTCACCCGTTTCTCTTGTGGTCTGGTCTGCGAGTTGGAGAAGCCGAATATCCAGTTGTGTGTGGATATCCTGAGCAATAAGATTCGTCGTGACGGTTTGAAGATTCCGGTAGATGTCATCTCTTTCATCGCCCAGCCCTGTAACGGAAGTGTGCGTGATTAGCAGGGGAGCCATCAATGGTCTTCTGGCTTACAGCATTGTTTATAACAGCAGCATTGATATCCGCTCACCATCGATTGCCGAGCGCCGTGAACATAAGCGTGATTAGTCGTGGCAAGACAGGTAACGATGTATCTGGCACAGAAATATACCAAAATGCCTGCTTCGAGAATCGGCAAACTCGTTGGTAATCGTGATCATAGCACAGTTATCCACAGTTGTTCAAAAGTGGAAGAAAAAAGACTGAAGATTGATGTGGATTCAGCGATGAACTGGTTAGTATCGAAAACGGATTAAAGGTGAAAAAAGGGCATAAAGGATGGTTTTCGCTGATAGGATAAGTTTAAGCGCGGAACCTTGGTATAATGGTTCTTGTTTATATAAATGAAATAAAGGAAGCCTGGCAAGTTTGTTTTTGCCTTGGCTTCCTTTTTCCGTCTATAATATCTGAACTATTAACTATCAACTCTTTTTCATCATCATCTTCTTCCATTTAAAGTATCCGGCTACGGCGATGATGACGTAGAGACCGTAAAGTCCTGCCTTGAATGGGATACCTTTGACGATATATAGATAGAAGCAAAACGGCATCTACGATAATCCAGAAGAACCACTGCTCGATATATTTAAAAGCCAGCGCCCAGAGCCCCACAAAGCTCAGGGCATTGGCAGAAACTGTCTTGCAGAGGAACCGTAGAGCTGGTGAAAGTTATCAGTATATAATAGGTGATACCCCAGGCTGCCAGAAAGAACAGAAGAGTAGGCAGATAGAGCGATTTCTGGTGTGCCAGGTAGCTGAGAAACGGGGCCAGTGGATGTCGATGAATCCAGGTCAGGATAGCTGATGGAGAATAAAACAGGGTTGAGTTGTCATGTGTACTACGCCTGGCTTCTTGTCGTCTTCCCAGTTGCTTACATACTCATCAAAGTCCTTAATCTTGTTCTTGCTCAAAGCGGCATTTCCTTCTACAGACAACCATGACACTCAACTGTCCGGTCTGAGCCAGCTGGTTGTCATAATCCATATAGTAGAAGTTGGCGCCTGCATGCCAGTTGTCGCCCTGATACTGATAGCCGAAACTCTACATCGAACAACTTCTCCTCTTTAGGGAATGAATGGTGAAAGTTGTCGGTAAAGTTGTTGCGCTCTGGCTCGCGAGTTTGCTGTAGGCTACAGATGCGTATGCCTTGTCCATCCTTGTTGAAGCTGATACCTGCCTTAGATTGAAGAAGTTGTACTTCTCGTTGATGTTCAGCTCCTGGTTCTTGTAGCTGCCATC
>VOFI01002094.1_pt1 | contig 22001 bp, 34 predicted proteins | sample 5384131 | NCBI WGS metagenome assembly VOFI01 (sample SAMN12384728, study PRJNA508395) | human gut metagenome | isolation source: healthy gut H | host: Homo sapiens | reverse complement strand
ATCGCTTGCAGGTGTAGGACAAACTCAAACAGCATCGAATTGAGGTCATTCGCCTGAGGATGATTATCAACCCGGAGCATTTCCAGTGTTCCAATGTGTTCAGGCTTGAGATACACTTCCAAGTTTGCAACAACAAAGATAAAATCAGAAGGCAAACGTAGCATATTACTATACCGTTCTATCATCTTCCCAATGGGCTCCTTTTGCAATCAGAGTATCATGTATATCCACAGGTGAACCATCAAGTGATTTTTGCGTTTACATTGCTGGTAATACAATGGAATTACAAGATACCACAAAAGTATATGTCAAATACATGTATGGACAACCCAATAGCGATACATACCTAAAAATGAAATACGAAACTGACCATAGAATATCCATATACTTGACTTCGGATAAGTCATTAGGTGATAGAACTATTGTCAGAGAACTGATAGTTAGAGATTCAATGTATGATATGGCTACACAAGATGATGAAATTACCGGACTGGCAGATTGCACTATTGTGCAATAGGTTTTATCTCCTTGAAGCTATCGTCAATGAAACCAATATCTTCAATTATATCGCATTGGGGTGCTACAATCGTATTTAAAATAAACAGATTGCCCTTTTACTACAGTAAATACTACGTAAACATCCCAATTCTTTATAAACCACTTTTATGTCGGTAAATTTGGATGGTATGGAATAAAACTCTCCGACTATTCCGTCAGAAGGCACTTCATTAGAGTAGGTAGCCAATCGAATCCCTACGTTGTAGAAATTATGGTTTCCAGTGATATTAAGACTTATTCCGTCCCATTGGACTTGATGGGTATAATGGATTGCAAAAGAGTTTGTAACACGTAGTTTTTTTCATGATAATTCTATACCTTTTCCCACATATGGCGGTATGGAAGGGGAACACTGCCCAATAATAACTTCTTATGCACTTTCCTCATTTCAGTGAATCATACATCTTTCAAACAAAGTGGTGTTTCTTTACTACAGATAATAGACGGAACCGGTGACGAAATTTTAAGGCAAACTACAAATCCTTAATAAAAGGGACCCAGGAAGCCAAATTTTACGCCAAATATAACGAGAGGCATTAATGTGTATGTTGATGCACCTGCGAATATAACTGTGTCTATATTGAGCTATAGCCACATGGCAAAAAAGACTTTTATTTCAACTTGCAAAAAGCAGGAGTCCCTTCCTGAAGGGTGCACAAAGCGGTAGATGTTGATGATACTTATATTTCATGGGGCTTCTGTAATTTCAATAAAGGTTTCATCTATAATATCTGGAGTTCCAACCAATTGAGCACCGTAAGGCGATAAAATATACGCATGATTAGGCTGGGTTCCATACATAAGTAAATGAAACAAATATATCACGACCTTTCTTATATAGTATTTTACTCGCTCCGGTTTAATGAAAAAATCTTTTTAGTGATTGGAGTATTCCATCTGTAGGACTGTAGAGGAAAGTTAGAAAATCCATGACTTGACGATGCTGAATCATTATATAAGACCATTATCGGGGCGCATACGATACCAGTCAGCCACATTGTCTGCAATCTTATATACGGAATCGCATTTACAAAGTGAGGATATACCTTGAACAAATCCCGATAACAACCCGCTTTTTCCAATAGTAGTTGTACCAATCAGTTCTCCCACAACTTGCGCCAGGTCCTCTTTACTGATTAAAATCGGGTTGCCTTCTTTGTCCAAAGCACGTACATAATTTATCTCTTTTTTCTGGGGAAGTGCGCTTTCGACTTCCTTCATAGTTTTAATTGCTCCCATAATTATTTGATTTTAAATTGAACATTGCTTTAATCCTTTTGAACACCACATCCTGAATCTTCCAGTTCCAGGTCTTATCGTCCTTCTTCCCCGCTGTTATGGAAATTCAAGGCTGACTTAATGATATTCTCTTTTAAATCATTTTTCTTGAACTCGACTTCCGCCTTCTGCGGAAAATCCTTTACCTGCGCGGTATCTACCGAGATAACCAGCGCAACCAATAATGTGTCTAACATAATCCTTTTTATTACATTAATAATCGAATACCAATCTCCTTAATACGCTGCCGACCGCTATGCCGGCAGCATCCGCAAGTACGTCCAGCCAGTCCCATCCCGAACCGACCTTACAGTTCTTCCTGTACATCCAGTCAGCGGCTTCTTTCGTCACGCCTGCCGTAACGGCACAGAGTTCACCCACTGTCAGCGTGATGACAAGGCATGCAAGAAAATGCAGCAGCTTGTCGTTGAGTTTTAAAAGTATATCCAACATAACCATTATCCACAGTAAAAATGAATCCAATGACTACCGTCAAAAACGGAAAAAGCAGGATATTTGATTGATTGAAGAAGCGTTCGTTGTGCCTCTGTTATTGGGATTCATCAGGGGTCCTTTCACTGAGACATTCCGGTTCAACTGGTTCTTCAAATATACAATCCGGCCTGGAGTAGTTGACCTTGGAAGAAACAAGGTAGGGTCAAAGCTTAGATATCCGGTCCTCCATATATGATAATATCATCGGTATCACTGACCGTATAGCTCGGTGGGGCAGACATCATACTGCTGCCTAAAATGCGGACATTCGCTGCTAATCCGGAAGCCCGTAATCTGCTTATTCTTACCGATTCACCGCTCCTGGCATTCAAATCTACATTACCCAATGCTTCTATCGCGCAAGTATCATATCCGGCCTGGGCCATCACTCTTACACCGGTTGAATGGTCACCGTAGGCATCCAAACTAAGTGCCGTAATCCCATCTCCACGAATACCGGCACATTGCCCCGGACGAGACATTCACTTCAAAAAATTTCCCGCCATCCTTGCCTATCCTCAATGTCGCGGTCGGATTTTCCTTTTCGTTTTCAAGTCCTCTGTTGGTTATCTTGAATGCACCGATATAACCTTCGGTTGCGGTAACACTGCCTGTAAACTCCCCGTCTGCGCCATCCAGGTGCTTCACCCGCAGATTATCTACGTCGATGAGGTCTGCGTCTATCTTTCTGGCAAGTAAAAGCTGCGTGCCCAGTAGCGGGTATTCCTGGATGGATTTCCAGGAAGTAGTGTCCGGGTTCTGAGCCACATCATAGAACGGATGTTTATCACTGTTTCCCGGTACAGGATTCATCCACATGAATACAAACCCCTTATCCTTATCCAGGAAATATTCCCCATTCTTATACTTGAACGGCAGCGGTTTCCAGCCACCCTCAACAGGGAAGGGGGACGGGCTCTGCCGCACAATACTTATCCGTTTCTGCGCAAGAAGGGTCTCGCGGGCACTATCACGATACGCTTCCACGATAATAGAATCCGCATTGCCCCACTTGTCAGACGGAAGGTAGTATTCCCATTCGGACGATGCACCGGGGGAATCCGCCGTACCGAGGTCCTTGCCGGACGACTGGACATGCAGCCGCCAGAATACATCCAGCAGGGCCGCATCAGCCCCGCTACGGTGCAGGGCTTTCAGCTTCAGCGGCACCATCTGTACATTGTTACAGTCCACAGAGATGGCAGCCGGCTGGCACTCGATGTCAACGTATTCCACCGGGTCAGGCTCGCTGACAGCCACGACACTCAAAACCGCTGTCACCATCATAGCTCAATAGGATTAGTGTTCGTTGCGATTACTCTGAATGTCTTGGCGCGCGCCGCATCCGTATAGGTCAGTGCAATATCCTTTCCTTGGAACTTGTTGCTATCCTTTCCCGACAGCGTGAACGGATTATTCTCGCCATCAAACGTGGCGAAGTCCCAGCTTGCCACCGCCACTTCCTCTCCGGACTGACGTTTATAGGCATACGGAATAAGAGTTCCCGTTTCTCCCGGATATATCTGCCCGTCAGAAGCAAGTCCCTTGACCTTGAATGCCGCCAGTATAGGGTCGCTAAGGTCGAACACGGTAATGAAGCCCTTTGCAATGACTTTCGCATTCTGCACAGCTTCACAGCTAACACAAGCGAACCGTCAATATCATTCGCGGCAATGTTCTGGATTCCCTGAGTTCCGAGGTTGGCCTCTCCCGATGGCAGTTGCTTCTTCCATTGCAACGTGATATTGCCCAAATCGTTGATAAGGTCTCCGCCGCTGTACAGCGATGCCTTCAACGTCAGCACTTCGGACGGATTGATTATCTGCGTACCCTTGTCAGAAGTAATGAATAACTCATACTGTTTACCCGATGATTCCTGGATGACAACATCCGTCGCAAGTTCGTTGAACGAGACCGTATGCCCGCCGATTTCAACCTCCCCGGAAACGGTTATGCGGTCATTGTCATATCCGGAAATAGGTACGAGGTTCTTCATCACCCGAAGTCCGGTCATGGGATAGGACTGCGAGTCTACACTGACATTATACCCGGTTACGCGCTTGAAAGTACCGACAAACTGTTCAATATTGCACAGCCCATCCTCCCCGAATGCAAGTTCGGTACCGTTATACTTGAATACAAGTTTGGAAGGGATGAGGATACGCCCGCTGCTCACATCCCGCAATACGACGATGACAATAGGGCGTTTGTCCTCCGCCAACGCTTCAAAATCCGGCGTATACTTGTCACTACCCTTTGTCCATGCCTGGATAAGCGGACCATTGTCCACGCGCACATACCCGTTGACGGTTGTCCCGTTGCTCACCGCCACGATAGCCAGTGAAGCGGTCACTTGATTCTGGTTCATCGTCCGCCTCCTTTCCTTTTTCCGTCAGTCTTTACCCCGGCCCCGGCCGGCTGTTCCGGACCGGTCACGCTGCCTTCACCCTCTTCCGATGCGCCCCGCTGTCGCTGTCCGGATTCGGCTCCTGGCTGAAACCGGGGTCTATTTCCTCTTCCTCTTCGGGTGTCACACTGAAACCGGGGTCGATGTCCTCCGTACCCTGCATCGCTTCCTGCTGTTTCTCTATCAACTCTTTCAGTTCACGTGCCGAACCGATGATGTCGATGTCAAGAAGAGTACCCACATTCCGCATCTCACTGATAGGAATGTACACCCTGCCATCCGGAAGGGTATTCATTATCCCAAAGAATTTGCCTTCGAGCTTTGCCTTTTCTACAATTACGTACATATTGATTAAATTTTAAAGTTGTTACTCAATTATTCATATACCGGACCCGTGGCAATGAATACCGTCTGTCCGTCAATCTGTGAGGATATAACGGCGCCTTCCTCATCGCCCATCAGGGACTCACCGATGAGAAGCCCCACTTCCGCCCACACCTGGAAGATATGTCCTGCCGGAAAACCCTTGTCCGCCGGAATGAATTCCAGCGTCCGCCCGCCGGTTGCCAGCACCTTCTCCGGCTCGCCCGGCTTCGCACTCTGGCCTTTCCATGTGATGAGGAAAAGGTCATCGTACTCTGTACCGTATTCGCGGCGGTTGTCGAAGATGCGTACCTCATAGGCGCTCGGCTGCTTCATGTCCTCGACAGGGTGAAACCTTTCGTCTGGATAATTTCGCAATTGAGGGAAACGGCCATCTCCGTCTTTACCTCAATAACCTTTTCCAGCCGCCCGTCCGTAGGGGCCTGCGGTCTGCTGCCCGCATATTCACAGGCGCGGCAACGGAAGCTCGCACCGGTGACATACTTTGCCTGATACATCAGCTTGCGGGTGTACACTCCGTTCCCGTCATGGCAGACAATACCGGGGTCATCCGGCGTAACCGGGCGGTATGCTCCGTCTTCGAGGATGTCCCAGAAATATGCGGCGTGTTCATCATCCACGGGTTCAGTGCCTGTATAGAGCTGCGGTTCTATCTCTCTGTCCCAATAACCGGAACGGTCGGCCAGGCGAAGCGGGTCGGTCACCATCACGGTATCACCCTTCAGGCGCAACGAATACGCCTTGTTGTCGTACAGGTGCGAATACGACCTGATGCTCCTTTCGCCCCTGACCTCGCGGTTCGTGCGCGGGTCCGTGAATATCGCGATACCGAAATACTCCACCGGCTTCTCCGGCGGAATGTTCTTCCGGATGGTAAGCGCATATTTGGGCACACCGCCGCTGCCGTCGGAAATGCTGTAATACTCACCCTCGACGATGCGGTTGGCCGACTTGTCACGGGGTGTGCCCTCGAACCACTCCACCCCCGTGAGTTCCATTTCACCGAATACCGTCTTCTCGTCGAACGCCGATACCTTCGGCACGATGACCAGCGGTGTCAGGGTCCGGTCGGGGCTGTATTCCCGCAGCTGCTTGTCATAGGTCTGCACGGGACTGCCCGACAGTACTATTATCTCTCCCTGGATGGAAAGGGGACTCACGTAAATACGCCCCTGCTGTTTGTTACTCTTTATTCCCATAGTTATAATATGTCAAAACCAAATCTCTGTCCACTCTCCTGAATTTCCCCTTCACCGGAAAGAACACCCGGCAAATGAAGGCAACAGACTTGCTTACAAAGCCGAAGTCTGAACCGACCCCGTGCTGGTTCCCGTTGTCGATGTGGATGGCAAGCCTGTTGCCATCCACATACTCTGGCGTCCAGAGGTTGTCCGCCGGTACATTGCCACTGTCACGGAACCACTCCACTTCGGTGGCACCGTCCGCCATCACATCATCCGTTATATCCGTAGTTCCGAAATATATACGCCCGGACATTACCGTATCCACACCGCCTATGACGAATGCCTCCCCGCCTGAAAGGGAGAGCTGGAGCGAATACCTGCTGTCGCCCTCAAGGAGTCCCCATGAAGGGGAGTTCCATTTCGGTTCGTCGGTTGTCTTGTCCTTCAGACACCCCCACTTGCAGCCAAGATGATAGACCGTATGCTGTTCCAGCAAGGTATATTCACTGCCAGAAGGCTTCGACAGCTCGTACTGAACAAACCGGTAAGGAGCGCCGCTCTGGGCCGTTTCCAGAGACCAGACACCCCGGTCTACCTTGTTGGGATGACATCGCCGTTGTGGTCGAGTTGGTAGAATTTCTCGGCAATGACCGTCTGTGCCATGACGCCTGTCTCATTCTCGGAAATCGGCAGCAGTTTTTCAAGTGCCTTGGTACGGGAAATCTGCCGATACTGATTGAGTAGTTGTAGTCCTCCAATATCGGTTTATAGACATTTGATAGAAACATAATCCGCCCTCACGCGAAGAAATCATCCACGACTGTGCCCGCTCGTTGAAGCCGCCCTCTTCAGGAAGCGTACTGTTACCCCTGCGGGTTACGTTGTAGCCGGCCAACGGCGGATAGTTCGTGCCTCCAGGCACTTCGCTGTCCGGATAGAGCACAACCGTTATGCTGTTCTCCGCACTGTTGGTGGTAAGAATACGCATCCAGCTTGTATAATAGTCGGAACCGCCCGTTAGTAATGTATTAATGATGGAAAAGCAGACATCATTCTCCTGGAACTTCATGAAGTCGAAGTCCGTGCGTTTCTCTATTTTCAAACGATAGGTGCTCTCGCCCAAATCCTCCACGGATTCTATCTTACCAATCTCGGTGAAGGAGTAGTCAGACTCCATTCCTTGAATCTGGTTTATTATCAAGTCAAGCACTGACAGTGAACCGCGGACTTCCAACCGCTCTACCTGTGCCCGGCCATCAGGGAATATCCCTGCACCCTTGCCGGCAATCATACTGTCTACGAACTCGCCGAACTCGCCGCCTGCGAGGAGTTTCAAAAGATATTCAGTCTTATCGGACTTGTCTTTCCTTAAGAAAGTGACCAAAGACCTGCGTGCCGAGAATACATTGCTATCGGAAGGGGCTGTCGTATCGTTCGTCCTGATTATATAGACCCCGTTTCCGCCGCCGGTATATGTCTGCCCCTTGTAGGTCAGGGAATCAATCTTGTCTTCCATATCCCCGATACGGGAATAGGGCATGCTCTCGCCGATTATGTATGCAGGGCTGTCCCAAGGCTTGTCAAGGTTGAACTCCCAGCCGAGTATGCGGCTGTCGTGCCCGTTCTCAAAAAAAGCCCTGTTTACAAGGAACACTTTCTGTCCGAACTCATAGAAGCGTCTCAGCCGGTCGTTATACACCCATTCGGAATCAAGGGTCGTGTTATATGTACCGTCATCCCTTTTGCGTCGGTCGGCATACTCCTGCGCCTTTCCCTTAAGCTCCTGTTCGGCTTCTGGGGTATATCTGTCAGACACAAGCTGGATGTTGAAACCGGAAAGGACATACTCGTCGCCGTTTTCCGGACGAAGGGTATCATCGGGAAGCATACGCCCGTAATCCTCGTTTCTCACGATTTCCCAAAGCTGCGCGCCGCGCATGTCGTCTTTGGGGTCGGGATTGAAAATGACACCGAATTCCATGCCGTTAAGTTTGCCGGACTGGAACCGGATTCTCAGTTCCTGGCCTTCGATAAGATATTCATCCTTGAACTCCAGCCCGGTATCCTTGTAGCGGTAGTAGGTGACGGTCTCTTTCGTGCCGTTCTCGTCCTTCACCTCTTCGGTGCGGGTATGCACGTCGGATAATGTGCCCGTACGCCGGGGATAGACATTTTCAAATACGACAATGTCCTCTATCGCTTCCTCTTCGGACATGTCGGGATACACATCAATGTAAGGCGTGTCCGCGGGAAGCATCAGCCTGCGCTGGACTACGCCGTTGACAACCGTCTGCTCGTCCACGGGGACGGTAGTCTGCCGGAATATTCCGGGTAGAGCCGAACGCATAGATTCTGGTCGCATAAGTACCTGCTGTCGCTGCGGGTCATGGCTGACGCTTCAACCCCTAACTCGATTCTGACGGAATCACCATATTCATTTCGCCCAAAATGGATTATGTTATCCGTTATCCAGCAGTCACAGTCCCATTTCTCCTTATCGGCCATGGAGAACAGGGCGTCAAGAAGGTTCATATTGTCGTACCTCATCGCAACGGCCTTGTTCTCCACTGTGGAATCTATGCGGAACTCAAACTCCTTTCCCTTGTATGTATATCCGAGTGCCTTCAGGTTGCGGAGGAATACGCCGAGCTGCACGTCAAGGGGTGCGGTCAGAGACCATGAAGCCTCATGGCCGGCATGTTCGGAGTGTACTTGAAAATCTTGTTCTTCCACTTCCAGTAATACGCGTCCATGCGCAGCTTATAGTCATATCCCCCGGTAGAAGCGTTGAAGGCAGGTTTCTGCAAATCCACTATCTCATAGACCTTGGACAGCAGTCCGCCCAGGGACTCGTCAAGCACTCCCGACAAATCCACGTAGTCGCCGAGCTTGAAATACACCGGGTCGGGAACGCAGAACGGAAGGATGATATAGTCTTCCTTCATCAGGGTAAACCTGCCTTTAGCCCCGGCATTAATGGGGGTCGAAAATCTTGTCTTACCGGATATGTCTTTGATGTCTACCATAATTTAAGTTCTGTGCGCCTTCACACAATGCTTAACAAAAGTAATTATTTTATTTGAAATTCAAATAAACAATCAAACGTTTCTGTTTTTGGGGTTAGGCTCATTTAGTTTTAAAACGAATTTCCCTATGCCCTGCATAAATTGACTGAATTGCTGGCATGATTGATATATTGTCTTATATACAACAGTTGGTTGGTATTTTGTTTTTATTTCAAGTACACCGGTTTCCAATTCATCACAAAAACTATCATATCTCCGGAAGAAAGTGTCTTTATCTGGAGCAGTAAGATTGATTTGCAAGGTTAGATTGCGTTCGTCTTTTTAGGGTTGTCGGTAATAACACGCTTTCCATGCTCTAACCGGCTTTTGTTCTCAACAAGGTCTTTATTGGGAGCAGGTGTCATTAATGCCGATAATGATGTATCATCCATACTTATCCCCCATGTAGTATAGGCATCTTTCCCATTTATAAACAGTTCTCCAATCATAATGCTTTTGCTATGTTTTGATTTATGTTATCAAGCTTACTGCCAAACTCTTCAAGTATTTTTTTTGTGTATACAGCAATATTATCAAGATAATCATTCGATGTTATGACAAGATTTCTAATTTCGGCAAGGATAATGCCATTATTATTAACTGATATAGATATTGTATTTGCAATTGTAAGCATGGATAACATCGTATTTTTTATTTCTTCATTAGATATTTGCAATGCTGTAAACCGCCCGTTCAACTCTTCGCCGGTATCTTGACTCATTGTCTGAAAGCCTTTGGATGAAGCTGTTTGCTGCTCGGTAGAAGGAGACCATCCAAAATCTTTCATTAGCTGTTCTCGCTCTGCAAGCAAACTATCTGTTAATTGCGCCTGCATATCACGAATTTCTCGCGCTTCATCGGAAGACAGACCATCCTTCCCGTAATTCGCCCACGCATCATACAGTTCTTTGATTTTGTTCTTGTATTTATTGGCAATAAGTGATTGGAAGATGGCTTTCCGCAAATACTTCTCAAAATTATTTGCAAAGTCCTCGTTGGTACTGTCCAAATCAGAAAGCAAATCAGCATAACCGTTTTTAAACTCATCGAAGCCTATTCCAGTAATAGCCTCTTTTTCTTTTTGTGCAATCTCGGTAAGTTGTTCTCCATAATCTACAATATTCTGCAAATAAGTAACAAAATCCTTGTTGACGGTATCAAGTACAGAAACCAGTTTTTCATCGGAAAGTATCTTTTCTATCTGTTCGGTAGACAAATCCCACAACTGATATTCCGCTGTAATCTTTTGCCCGACTAAACCTGAAATTCGTTGATAGTCCTCCTTGGACAATCTGTCATTTATACGGTATCCCAATGAGTGGGAACCGGCACTTGCCCCGCTGGATGCAAGCTGCTTGATTAGTTGCCTTTGCCTACTTATCTGAATATTTACAAGCTGTTCGGCTTCTTCTGCCGCTTTTATCGCTTCCGTCCCATAGTCGATGTCGATGTAGTCCATCTTCTTGGTTATAAGCTCATCCCAAATGGCTATCAATGTCTCATATTGGGCTTTCATGTTTTCGTAATCGGAATAGTCAGCACCGAACAACCCTTCAAACGCAGATACAACAGAAGAAATTCCACTGACTGCACTCATTGCACCTCCAACAATGTCACCCGACATGATTTGCCCGACACCGGCAGCTGTAGTGCCTAATCCTCCTAAAGCATCGGTAACTCCTGTTATGGCGGAATCACTGACACCGAATATATTGGCGATGTTAGAACCGAACTCACCCAATGCAGGAGTAAAAGACGTTACGGCATTTCCTATATCGGTGATGCCTTGACCGACTTTCTTGGAATCATTGCCACCCTTTTTTATGGCTTCTATCCCTTTCTCCAAGTCAGAGACGAAAGCCTGCCATGGTGATTTGCCTTTTAGCTCATCCTTTAGCCCCCTGATTGCATCCGTTACATCCTTTATGGAAATTTCACCCTTTTCTATCTTTTCAATGTCCTTATCGGTAAAGCCTATTCCTTTCAAATTGGCAATAGAAATATCTTTATCGGTACTACCGGACATGTATTTGATAAGGGTCTCGTACTTGTTTATGATTTCTTGAATAGCGGAAACGGATTTATTACTCGCATCCTCGAACAAATCAGCCATTGCACGGGTAGTTCTGCCATACTGTTCATCCAGTTGCTCTACAGCCTGATTCTTTTCGGCTACCTTGATGGCATATTCAGGGCTGTCAGTTTGTAGCTTCGCAATCTCATCATCATACTTCTGAATAAGGTTCTTTCGCTTTTCCTGGTAGTTGCCGAACTCAATGAAATACTCCTGCCATGCTTTTTTGTTCGGCTTCGAGCTTGGCTTTACTTGTTGAATCAATATCGCTTTCCCTTTTTAGCGGCATTGGAAGCCCATGTGCCAAGCTCAGCCTCTTGTTTGTCGGTCAGCTTTCCACCTTGCGCCGTTTCCCAATCCTTGCGCTGTTTTTTTTAATGGCATCCAGTTCTTTCTGATAATCCAAGTCTATTTGTGCCAGCTTCTTTTCTGTTCCATCAGCCATGAGGCTGATTTCGTCCTGTTGGTTCTTACGGCGGAGGGAAAGAAGCTGTTCGGCAAGCTGTTCTTGCTGTTTAAGTCGGTCGCCTTGTTGCTTATCGGCCTTACTTCCAGTTACGCCGCCAACGCTTTTATATTTTCTTTTCAGCTTCATCTTTCTTTTCAGTGAGTTCCTTTAATTTCTTTTCATACTCAATTCTGTCAGTTCGTTTTCGGTATTGAGAAAATTATCAAGCTCTTTCTTGGCATTCAAATAGTTATTCTTATATTTTTCAATCCATTCTTTGCCTGTGTTTTTTCACTGGAGCGAGATGCTTGTTCAGTTTCAAGGGCATTCTTGATGGTTGAGAGTTGAGCTTTGAAAACTCTCCGCCAAGCTCTGCAACTATGGCAATAGCATCATCTCCGTTCTTGCCTATCGCCTTTAATGATAGGTTAATGGCGTTGATAACGGAAGCAATGTCGTTGTCCTTCATGTTTTGGATATTTCCAAGAAATGAAGTAACGTCATGGCTGGCAACTTTTGCGATAGCTTTATTGACTATTGCCTGCTGTGCTTTGATTGCATCATCAACATTGTCAGTAGCCCATCCATTGCCATCCATGTCAACGAGAGTAGTAGAAGTGCCTTTCCTGCGCACATCTTGGAAATATTTCAGTTTTCGCTTTTCTTCTTCAAGTATTTCAACATCGGATTGTCTTGCTCTATTGTTATCTTCGCCTGCTATGAGCTTTTGTATTTAGCGATTTCTTTCAGGTATTCGGCTTCGGTCAAAAGACTATCCAGAATAGTAGGATATTCGGCTTTCAATGCTTCAAATGCTTGCAGACGTTCTCCCTCAGACCTATTATTATCCTCGATGGCATTTGATGAGTTTATCTATATTGTCTTTATATTCATTCTGCTTTTTCTGCTGCTCATCAATAGCTTTATTATGCATACGAGTAGCAGTTTCAGCTTCACTTTCAGCAGTAGCAACTTTATATAATGCAAATCCGAGTCCGGCAACTGCACCTGCAACAAGTAGGAGAGGGTTAGCCATTAAGGTAGCCCACATCCCATTTAATATGTTTGTCAACTGTATGGCAGCCAATTTCATGATATTCATTGAAGCTGTATTTGCATGGTTGGCAACGGTATTAGCTTGTGTTGTGACTGTATTCAGTGCTTCCGAAGCGGATTTTTTCTTTGTTGCCGCATCATTCAATGCTTTTTGTGCAGAATTACGGGCAATAGCGGCAGATTGAAGTTCGACGCTCTTTCTGCAAGCTCTGTGCGGTATGTATTGGCAAGCTCTGTATTCCCCAAATTTTCTGCACGTGCAATCCAATCATCCATTCCGTCAACGGCATCCTGCGCTGTCTGCAATCTTTTTTCTGCGGTGTTAAAGTTTAGAAGGGCATTGGCATACGCCTTTTCTGCCAATCCTTTTTCAGTTTCAAGGGATGATATTTTCAATGCAAGCTCTTCGCGAAGCATGGTAAGCTCAGCAGCTTTGCTTTCTGTAAGCTTTCCGCTTGCTACTGCTGCGGCAATATCGGCGTTATTGGATTGTTTCTTAACTTCAAGGAGAGTCTTTAATCCGTCTATTTCAGTATCAACTTTTAATGTTTGTTCTACACCATGCAGAGCGGCAGCGGTCATAACAGCAGCTTTATAGGTACCATAGGCAACGGCAGCGGATTCTATGGCAGTCACTACAGCTTCCCAATGTTCAACAAGATATGAAACGCCGGAAAGTCCGCTATTGATAATGCTTTCATTCTCTTTGCCTATTTTGTTAAACATGGTAGATATAGCATCTTCAATATTGCTTATCTGTCCGGTGATGGTTTTTGATTGCTCTTCCATTAGTCCACCGAATTTGCCACCTTTGTCAGTCATAGCTTCGATAGCTTTTTGCACTTCGGGGAAACCAACCTTTCCGGCTGTTACAAGTTCGCCAACCTTATCTTTAGTCACTCCTGAACTGTTTGGCAAGCTCGTCTGCCAATGGAATACCACGTCCCATAAACTGGCGCAAGTCCTGGGTAAAGAGCCGCCCTTGCGTCATGGTAGTACCGTACAGCCAAACAAGGTCATTCAACGGGATGGAAAGTCCGGAAGCTATATCTCCGAGTCTGATTAAGGTTTCATTGACATCTTCTGTGGCAGTTCCGTAAGCGAGCAACTGCTTGGCCATTGGCAACACCTTGTAAGTCAAAAAAGGTGTTTTTGCAGCAGTATAAACCAATTGGGACATCAATGTATTTGCTTGCTCTTTGCTTCCAAGCATGGTATTAAAGGCAACTTCCAATTGCTGGAATTCACCACGTACTCGTGTAATATCACTAATGAGCTGCTTAGCTCCTAAACTGATACCGAATGCTGCTGCGGCAGTAGTCATACGTCCAAACATCTGCTCGATGCTCATACCGCTTTCTTCTATCTGTTTGGATGTGGTGCGTACTCCATTGCGCGTTTCTTCGAGTTTATGCAGAAAATTGGAGTTGTCTCCGGTTATGTCAAAGTGCAATCCTGCCATATGTCTTTTCGATTTATGAAGTACCATGTAACATTACATGGATTATGTCCTGTTTTTCACCATTAAAAATTATAATGCTCGTAAATTTTCTGACAGACACCCGAGAAAATAGTCTTTTTTTAATCTTCAAGCATGCTTTTTATCAGCTCTCTATTCTTTTTGGGTCGTCTGCATTGATACGTTCTTTGGGGTCGAATATATTCAGCAATTTCCTTTCGTCAGCTGTCAGATGAACTGTGGATATGGAGTCAGCCATTAACATTCTAAGATTGGTATAACTGATTCCCCAAACCACATAATTCATGGACCAGCCATAACGTTGGCAGGCGAAGTCTATTAACGTGCCGTAGACACTGTTGCCACCGAACGTGATACTTCCGCTATCTTTTTTGACGTCTGCAATACGTTTCCGTTCTTCACGTTCCTTGTCAATACCTAAATGCTTAATGTATAATTCGGCATCATCTCCGCTTAGTATGATTACAAACAAGGTGGCAAGTTCTTCCACGTCCAAGTTAGCTGCGAAGAATTCTTGCCTGCATATAATCTTGTCATTGTCAAAAATATCCGTCTTTTTATTGAACGTATAATAGGATAATATTCTGCAAACAAGCTCTTTTTTGGTGTTGCATAGCCTAAGGGCTTCCATGTAAGGGTTAGCAGCTATAATCTTATCATCCGCACCAAGCCCAGTAAACAATCTGGCGAGCAGGTATGTTTTGCCGAGGGTAGGAGGATATATGGAAAAATGCCGGTTACCAACAGTGAAGCCTATCGGCTTTTCCATAATAGCATCGGCTATACTCATTTCTATACGTTCTCTATTTTCCATAACAAAAAAGGTTCATAGGGCAGGATGACGGATTCAAACCATCGCCACATATATAAATACGTATGCTTTCACTACACCAATCCTGCATGGTGCAGGTTTTACCACCAACCTGCAAAGGGCGTCTGATTCCGCCTGCCACCACTTGTTTGAAAATCCATCAACCGGCAGCAGTGTACTTTGCTGCGACCTCAACGATTTCACCTTCTTTAATGGTGGTAGACGTTTGTGTAGGTTTGTTCTTGCCACTTACATCCTTATACTGGATGGTAACACTGCCTTTGGTTGCAAATACCTGCACTCCGCTTTTATGCCAGTCGTTTTCAGTGGATAGCTTCCACATGCCGGCTCCACCATCATCAGAGATGACTACTTTCAGGCTGCCTAAGGCACCGCTAAAATTTACAACTTCGTGTTTTACCTGATTGCCGGTTGTCGGCTTCAGCACATCAAAGGTATATTTCCATTTCTTGCCGTTTTCGGTGTCGAAGGTTTCTTCCATGGACATAGTGGAGCGGTCAATGACAATACCTTCAACTGTAGAGTCTTCCGGCTGGAGTTTTACAGCATATTCACCGGAAAATGATACCGTCAACATCATCAACAGGCTTCGCACGTCCCTTTCCGGCACGGAGTTCAAATTCAAAAAAGGTATACGTGTTGGCTGCATATTTGACAGCCTCGTTCTCACCACCTTCTATTTTTGCTTCTCTTTAGTACCTTTTGTAGGTGTTAACTTTGTTGAATTCTCAACCGGGGTAGGGATGTCAATCCAAGATGATGGAGCTTTGCTGCCATCACCTAACTTACCAATCTTAATAGTGGGTTTCCCCCATGATAGTTCCATACTTTATTCGTTATTTACTTTGTAAAACAATTTATTGTTTATGAGGTGTTGTTTTTCCCGTTCACCTCAAGCACCCTTTGTTTATCCAGGGTGAAGCGGTAGCTTTCTCCACGCCCTGTTTCCAAAACCTGAATGGCGATTTTGCAGAGTTCCCTGCACCGCATATCATTCATTTCTGCTTCGCCATCACGAATGTTGTCCTTTACATAGATGTTTACATTTACAAAAGCTTCCTGCATCTGTCCGCTTCCATTGTCCAGGATTGATATGATTATATCTTCCTTGTTTGAGTTGGCGGGCCTTTTAGATGCTTTACAAAGTTTTCCGGTTACAGCCTTTTCCAAAGCAGACCCTTTGATGTGTTTGTAAATATCATCTTTTATATCAATATCAGACTTCATCATGGCGCAAGTTGGCTTTTAAGCTTACTCATCATTTCCGGCAGTTTCTTTCTTTGCGAACAGTTCGGCGGATGCGAGGACATTTTTGCTTTCCATCGCTTCCACAAGTTCGGCATAATTCATTCCTGCAACAACGACAAGTACATATCCATTCGTGAATTTCCTGGCAATTTCTTCTGCAAACGTTTTGCCTTCCTTAACTCCATCGTTGCCTTGCTTTACTTGTGTAAAATCCGAGTAGCGGAGTATTTTCCCATTATGAGCGATAGCATAGCCAATCGAACTACGCAGGTTTCCAGAACGGTCTATCCAGCTTACTTCTTGCGGTCTGTCTCTGGCTTCAATCACACACAGTTCTCCGAGGTAGGAGAGTGCGTGGACAATCAGATTTTCAGTGCGCTTTTTTTTCAGCATTGATAAAAGCGTTGATTTCGCTCATTGGTGTTGTCATCCTTATACCCATAACTTTGCGCAAAGTTGATAACGATGGAATCCTTTTAACCTCACATTCTCTGACAATACCCCAAGAAGAAACAGCCTCACTTTTCTCCAATGGAAAACTCCCTGCAATCAGCGTCCAGACGGACAACAGAGGAATAGGTGCGAACGACACCGTCTTCAAACTGTCTTTGTTCGGCTTTCCCTGCCGGAACATTGCGACATGGTATATCACCTTCCCATTTGCTTTCGCCTTGATGGTAATCTCCGTTTCCGTCTTCATATCCAGGAGTGATGGTAAGGTACTGTAGTCTATTGGGTCTATCGTCAATAATCATGGTTGTTATCTTCCTATATAAACGGCGGGTTCTCCGACTATCCTCTCGCTTTCACCAATGGCATTGTAAATGCTATTTGCCAAAGAGAAGATTTTATCTTTTTCAGACTGGCTGAAAGAAATGTCACCTTCTGAAAAGTTCGAGCTTGAATAAGACTGATAAGGCAATCTGCCACAGCCCCTTAAAGGGTTTGCTGGTAAAAATTTCCGCTGTACAGTCATCATTGCCGTTAAGTTTCCTTTTCAAGCAGACGGTTTTTCAAAGAAGCCACTACTTAATTTGTAGTGGACTTCATCTTTAACGCTTGCAGAATTGTTTTCATACGCTATTCGGACTTATGGGACTCTACAGCGGCTTTCAATGCTTCTTCCTCTTCGTCACTTAAGGCATTGACTTTCTCAATCAGTTTGGCATCGCTGATGTTGGAAGCAATGCGATCCTTGCTGATGGTTTTCAAAGCTGCAATAAATTCCGGTTTCTTATAGGTAGCCCCCCAGATGGTTATTTTCGCATCGCCACTGTCTTTGGACTCTGCTGCGGTGTCAACTTCTTGTGCTTCGGAGAAATCGTAAACATAAATCTGGTCAACATCCTCGATAATAGGGGCTACAAAAGCCTGACCGGAAGTTATCTCTCGCAAAGGGTTTACGAGCGAGTATTTAGATATCAGCTTGAAGGTGTCTACAAGCTTGTAGATAACATTCTTGACGGGATTGGTCTGCTCTGCCAATCGCCCATAAACCAAAGTCCCGACAACTTCATTGCAGATGAAAATAAGTCTGTTGACGTTCCAGGGTTTAATAGAACGCTTTTTGCCGTTCTCTTCAAAAATGACAGAGCGGTCAATGATTTTAAACGTGACGCCACCGTTATCATCTGCAAAGGCCTCGTTGAATTTGGCGCCGGTAGGGGTGGGGAGAACCGTATCCGGAGTGAATGATTGTCCGGTATAATTGGCTACAAGTTCTTTTGCTCCTTGCGTCTGTCTTAGTTTGTCGTAAGCGGATTTGGCAACGCAAATCTCGATGATTGAATTACCATCTGCATCAGCTTTGGCAATAACCCGTTTGATGTCCTCAAGAGAAATTTCATCTTTTGCGGTAGCGCCAAAGGTGTTTTCTCTCAAATAGTTGAAGTTCAAGCGCATTAGGGCATTGGGGTATCCTCGTCCTTAATGGCTACATATCCGTTGGATAGAGCAAACAGGAAGTTGTATTCATTCCTTTCATCAATACCGACTGAGCAGGCGACAGCATCATTGGCCAGTTTGCCGGCGATGACTTTTGCATTACCACCCTGAGCTTCCATCACATTGATGTTATTAATGTCCGACTCTTTCAGGATTTTGGACATACCGATTTTAGGCAACTTTCCGTTGGCTGATGCAATGCTATCACGGCTTTTAACCGGCAGTTCGGAATCTACAGCCACGAAGTCAGCGGCCACATAGGTCGTATTGACAGAAGTGCTTTCCCATTTGTTGTCCGGAGAATATTCCGTACGCAACATGGCATTATCTCCCTTTGTGAAGATAGGTGAGCTTTTGTTTCTCTTGCCGTTTACTTTTTCGATTAACCGTTGCAGTTTAGGGAAGAATTTGGCAACGTATTTTTGAAATAATGACTCATTCATAAATTATACCTCCATTTTTAGTCGTGTTCAAAAACAAGTGTCGGAATAGCTGCTTTCAGAGCCGCTTTGATTGTATCCAAAGGATAAGGACCGGCAGCATCGTTTACCACTCCAGTGTGCATAATGGACACGAATGGCTCTTTTACCGATTTGGTTGCACAGCATACACCTACATACCATGTTTTTCTGGCAATGCCTCATAGGGCATCTCCGTTGGAGTTTATCGGCATAGGCTTGTATATGTCGGATTCCGTATCACGAATAATCACATGCCCTGCACGGATAAACTCTCCTTTAAAATTGCTTACATCCAGAACTTTACCGCCCTTAATACCTGCTACGTATTTGCGGATAACAATCGGGTCATTTCCGAAACCGAAAGATTCAATAGTACCTACATCTACTGCTCCCATTTTTCATTTGGTTTTAAATGTTACAATAAATCAGCCATTTCGTCAATTTCATTATCATTGAATGGCTCTTCTTCTTTGGGCTTACCGTCACCGGCAGCAGGGGGGAGTTCCCCATAGTGGAAAGTCCGGCATCTGCGCGTTCCTGATTGTAAGCTTTCAAATCCTCTTCAACTTCCGGAGTAGAATTCTTCGAACTCTTCATCGCTTTCAAAACTCATTTTAGAGAAACTTTTCAGAGTACGGGAGCCGAATGTGCCAGCGTTCTTAAGGAGAGCCTCAAGCTTCGCCTTTCGGGAAGTCGTGATTTTGTCTCCTTCAATGCAGAAATTTTATCGGTCAGGGGTTTCGATGGTCTGCATCATTCCCTTAGCCCATTCCGTGCATTGTCATTCTTTCCTTTGTTTTTGGGATTTTCTTGTTTGAACCCGTCTGACGATTGGTAGTATTCGATGACTCATCGTCATCGTCGTCATCGGTTTCGTCATCGTCGTCATTCTTCTTGCGGTTCTCCTCGATTACTCGATTTGCAAAAAGACTGGCTGACTTGTAGATAGGGGAGAACCGCATCAATCGCTGTATCAATCTCTGCGTTTACATCCTCGTCGGAGGCATCATCTGCGGAAGTTAGATTGTCGGCAATCTTGGCGGCGACACTCATCAGTTCCTTCTTGTTGAACCCGAACGCCTTCACTTTCGGTTTCAATCTTAACAAAACTTGCTGTTTTCTGTCCATTGTAGAATGAATTTAAGTTACTAAAAAGAAATAGTCTGCGCAGCACACATGCCAGCAGACTATTCCGTAGAACTTAAAAACACTTTTAGAGCAATGAGTTTTTACGACAAGTTCCGTGGCATGTAGCTTCACATGCTTTGGATGCAAATATACTAATTTTATTTGAAAAACAAATAAACTAAAATATATTTTATCTCATTATCAGAACTATAATAAACCTTCATCGCAAAAGAGAAAAACGAACCATCGGATATGATTACACTATCAACAAGTTTTATATCAAACAGCGAAAGTGCTTTCTTTAGTTTGTCGGTAATTAGTTTATCTTCCATTGATGGCTTCACATTGCCAGATGGATGGTTGTGAACGAAAAAGACACCAGCGCATAAGCTTTCTATCGCATACTTTGCTACTATTTTCGTGTCCATAACCGATTATTTGCTTCTTTGCTCAAACTCACATTTATTTGCGGAATATACACGCACTGGAGGACATATCTTCTTTTGAAACTCACATTTCTTTTGTACCATTGTTCTGTTAATTTAGATATTATCACCAGGTAACTTAACTCCTGCATTACGTAATGCAATTGTCATTTCTCCAATAAAACGGTTTAATTCATTGAACCTATAGGTTCTTTGAGGAACGCTCATTGCAACTTGGCATTGGATGCTGTCCAATCCGAAATGAACGGCTGAATTTACTATGTTTTTGATGAATGCCTTTTTCTGATTTTCTTTATTTGTCCTCATTGCTCTTATAATTGTTATACTTTGCTTTTCTTTTATATAGCTAAGATACTGATTTATAGCGATATATACAAATTTATAAAACTATTTATTTTCTGATTATCAGCGAGTTAAGCAAGATTTAACGGATAAAAAAAAAGAGCGACTAATAAGCCGCTCAACAATGCGATAGAGAATAAAAACATCAATAAGATTCTATAACTCTATTCAGAAATTTAGTACGCAAAGATTTCTTTATAATCTTTTTCATGTCTGATGGTAGATATGTATATGCCTTATCAAAGATGTTATCTGGAACTCCGTAAAATGCTTCTGCCAGTCCTCCAGTAATACAGGCAATAGTATCACTATCTCCACCTATTGATACTGCATTTCGAATAGCATCTTCAAACCCGTTACTTTCATGAAAGCAGATTATTGCTTGAGGTACAGTTACCCTGGCAACTTTCATCAAACTTATTGCATGAACGAATGAAAGCAACTGTTTGTGATAAGTCATATCAAATGTAGATTCTAACCATTTTTTTACATCGTCTTTAGTGCGCCCAGTGCGCAATAAGAATAATATTGAACCTGCAATAGCTTGTGCGCCTTTGATACCTTCTTTATGGTTATGAAGTAACTTTTGCAACTTTTTTCTGCCTCTTCAAGAACTTTGTCCAGCGAATTATAGTAGAATCCTATTTGGCTAACACGCATAGCGGAGCCGTTTCCATAGCTGTTATATGGTTGTGGGTTGTCGCTTCTCCACCATCTTTCAAAGGATACCGTAAGAACCTTTGGGGGTAGGATATTTTCTACACCATTCAAGTAGTGCATCTTTATAATCTATCTTACAATAAATGGCATCAGCGATTGCAACAGTACAAATGGTATCATCAGTAAAGCTGCAATCTTTCGCAAACAGTTCAAAATCTTTCGTATGGATATTGTTAAATTCAAAACGAGAACCTACAATATCGCCTATTATTGCTCCAATCATACTGGTATTATTTATATATAAAAAGGTAAGAAAATTATTTGATTTGGCGAAATATAGCATCTTATATTTCCTCCATATAGATATATAAATTGCCGAATATCTTCTTATCTACAACTTTGATTTTGTAATTTTAAACTTGGAAGATTTGTCGAACAATATTTCTTTTTCTTCCTGTATATCTGATATATATGATATATCAACTCCGTTTTTCTCCTCGATTTCAAAGAT